>Ga0214479_100190_pt1 | contig 38821 bp, 31 predicted proteins | sample M1_20Mar14CPVII9_5_FD_165054 | JGI IMG/M metagenome (GOLD analysis project Ga0214479, IMG submission 165054) | Marine eukaryotic communities from Monterey Bay, California, United States - M1_20Mar14CPVII9sort6BwellE14 | ecosystem: Environmental > Aquatic > Marine > Unclassified | place: USA...
CACGGGCGATACTGGTAAGCTTACCCAATCTTAACCTCTGTTGCAATCAACCACCGCTGATCTGATATGTTGCCTGCTGCTAATAATACATTATCTTGTTTGTTTCTTTCCTTAGGCGCAACGGGCCTTCAAGGTAATTGTAATTGATATATCGTACCCCCTATTGATATGCCGCCTTATCACTTCTCATTATCTTTTCTTGTTATGAAATAACTCATAGGATTAAAGGGTGATAAAGGAGACACGGGCGATACTGGTAAGCTTACCCAATCTTAACCTCTGTTGCAATCAACCACCGCTGATCTGATATGTTGCCTGCTGCTAATAATACATTATCTTGTTTGTTTCTTTCCTTAGGCGCAACGGGCCCTCAAGGTAATTGTAATTGATTATCGTACCCCCTTATCGATATGCCGGCTTATCACTTCTCATTATCTTCTTCTTGTTGTTAAATAACTCGTAGGATTAAAGGGCGATAAAGGAGACGATGGTGTTGATGGCAAAGATGGAGCAGTTTGTTCTGTGGTAGATACGGAAGCCTCAGGTGTAACTGGAGATGGAGGTCAACAGAATACATCAACCGAGTCTGTGGACATGGGCACCTTCACCGGTTCTGTCAATGATCTTACTGTAGATGTTGATGTATCCGGTGCTACTGTTGATGTTACCGTCCAAGGAGGAACAGCTGCGCCCATCCAGGTTCAAACTGATGTTAGGCAGCCTTACCTCACAGTGAAATACTGTGTTGCTCTTGTAGGAATCTTCCCATCTCGTTCTTAGATGTTAGAGAGGTTTCGATGTATGTTGATGACGACGGTTAGTCAATTGAGAACAAGATCTATACTCTCATTAGGTAAATGATTCTTATTTCTATCACTGCTACATAACCTATCCCTACTGCCAGGTTCTTCCCCGCAACTACTTTCATCCCCATCATATTCTTCTTTAGATCTGGACCGTCTCACTTTCTTCTTCTTCTTCTGTTTTACCATTGACAACTTGAGCAACTGGAACATCATCTGCACAAATAGCCGGCATCTTTTCATCCTCGTCACCTCCAACTTGCTGTGCTTTGATACACTCTTCTTCATCATCCGTATCCGCTTCATCAGGTGTCTTACGCTTCCTCTTGGCACCACCATGACGACAACACAATCCCAATCTCTGGCTTTGGTTGTTGCAACCCTCAACACTACAAGTACGTAACTTGGCACCATGTGAACGACAAACACCACCAACCTGTGCATACTTGGTACAACCCTCCTCTTTACAAATCGTTTGTTTGGCACCATGACGCATACAAACACCCGCCTTTACTGCCTTATTCGTACATCCCTCTTCTTTACACTTTTTAGATTTACCACCATGTCCGACACAATATCCACCGGCAAGTTGATTTATATGATTGAGGTATAAAGGATTAGGCAGTAGAGAATCTAGATTCTAGATTAGAATAGTAAATTAGCCTTTTCATAAAGCCAATAAAAAATTCATCTACTCCTCTACATTACTTCTTATGAATATCTCGATGTGTAAGGACTCTCATACCCCATGCCCCCTCTCATTCTGGTAGGATCGATCCATTATAATGAACTTCTACATTTGGAGGACGAATACGCTGAATAATTCGTCGAAATATACCATCATTCATACCTTGTGGCCGAACAGCTTGAACAGCTCTTCTTTGAGGCGGAACTATATCATTGTTATCGACAACGGCAGCTTCTTGATGTTGTTGAGGTTGTTGTAATTGATCTTGCTGAGGCATTACATCATTATTGTTATTATTATCGGCATCTTCAGGTTGTACTGCATCAGGTGGCTGTACTTCAGCTTGTTGAGGTGGCATTGCAACTTCCTCGTCGTTCTGTGCCATCCTTTCTCTGTCTACGGCGGCTTGAGCCTGAGCATCACGTTCACGACGAATATCAATTAGAGCAACACGAAATGGTTCTCTTTCCCCATTCTCCTGCACTGGTAAAGGAATATCTCGTGCCTCTCCTGCCTCTCGTGCCTGCTGTATTAGTTCAGGGAGAGGTTGCACTCTCGGCCTTACCACAACAGCTGCTAACTGCGGTAACTGCTGATTATCGGCATTGGATTCGGTACGATGAGCCTTGGTAAATGCCACGAACTCATCCTCATTACAATTACGAACACTCAAGAGCGTTTGTTTAACACCTAGTACGCTGGAGGCGAGCTCAAATCCGATATGAAGATCTCCTGGTGTATCTAATGACCAATTATCTAATGATGATAATTCAAACCTGATATTATAACTAGTGGTTTCAAATCGAGATGAAGGAGAAGTGGAGCAACGATGTATAACTAATGTCTGCTCATCTGCATCGTATTGCAATGCAATTAAAGTTTCTTCCCTGGTATTAGGTTCGATGATGTCCTTCCGTTCTACCCATATATTTGATGAATCTTCACCTGTTTGATTGGTGCAGATAATCCCAATAGAACCAACTATCTGTGCAGGAGAAAAGAGACGACAGATGACTCTAGTAATCCCAGTACTTGGCAGCTGTAACTTTGAAGCAATAACCACGGGAGACGGGGACTCAATGGGATTTGTAACTAAAACAGTACCACCTCTAATCATCAATCCAACAGTAGGAGAAGGGACAAGATTGTCTTCTACCTTGCTATATGTCTGACCAAATGAAAACTTATCTTCACTTCTCATATTGATAAACTTCGTCACGATATCCTTATCCCCGTCTTCCCCTTTCATTTGAAACCCAAAGTAATAAGTCTCCTCAATAATCTTTTCGATGTAATGATATACACCCACCCAAGATTTCTCATCATCGGGTGCCTTTAATCCAAAGTTGTTTGTACCCTCGAAGTATGTCCATTCTTTGTTACTACCAAACCTCTTTCGTGTTGTGATTATAATCGGTCCAGTGAGGAGATCATTATTAACACTCTCCACCTTACCTTTAGCTACTTGTTCCGCAATTGTGCACCTTTAATATGTGTAAAAGAATGAGGGATGAGCATAGGCATGGTTGTGCAAGGTTGATGATGGGATAAACTTACATTGCTGAACAAGTTGTATAAAGATTCGTCAAATCAGAGCCACACAGGTAACTGACAATATTCACCAATCCATCCTCTGGTAATAGATTGATAGGACTACTGCCAAATGTACGTGTTCGTTTAAACTCAACGATGTCACTTTGTACCAACCTAGTCTCACAATGGAATCTTCTACAAACAAAATCATGACGTATCCATGGAGAACTCTGTTCCAAGCAACTAATACAAACTCTTGTCATACGAGGCATATTCCCCTGAGACATTATATTTTTTGAATTGTACATCTCCATCTCTGAAAAGTCTGACATCTTACGACATTCAATACATCCCAGGTTGGTACATTCACAATTGTCTGTACATTCTAGAAGTTCAACTCCGCAATTTTCATCACATGCAATCATACCGCAGATGCCACAGCTACGGATGCGCCCTATACCAATATCATCGTTAATACATCGTTCACATACTCGTATCTATATGTAAGATATACAAGAGAGGTTGTATATTGTTATATAAGATTGGTGATGTATTGCAATTCCAAAAGGGGAGAGGCAAAATGAATTGTCATTGCATTGCAATTAAACTTACAGAATACGGCCAATAATCATCCGAATCAGGAGAAGTATTACCAAAACACGTGCATGTTCTCATTGCCGATATATTAGGAGGTCTAACCATTGAATTCTCATTGTAATTACCACGTCCCTCAATCTCGACAGCATGATGAAATCCTTCCGTGTTTCGCTTGTTTGATCCGCAGATGTGACAAGCTCCTGACTCATTCAGTTTGTCTATATTTTGACAACGCTTCTGTTCTAGATATTCGTGTAGTGGCATGATACAATGACAATAAACAACATCTCTATTGCCATCAAAAACTTAGCAATCTATCTCTCAACTACAAAAGGAGAGAAAAATGACAAAATTGAAATTGGCGAGCAAACGCTCCGCTCTAGAGAGTGATGATAGAGTGATGATGAGGGATGAGGAAGAAGTGCTATGTGTTGCCTATATAGTTCTCCTAGTAATATCCTACGCTATTATCCAAACAAATCTTTATAGTGTTTACTAATCACCTATCTTCCGTAGTACTCCGACGATTAGCTCAAACTTTAACATATCTTTGAGTATCTTTTTGAGTTATCATCTACGAACTATTTGGTTGGTTACCAACCTATCTACCCACATATCATCCGCCATCATACTATCGGGGCGTTTTTTCTACTGTCAATATTGATATTATACGGCAATTTATTTTATAGTTGATTTGGTAGTATCTTACCTACGAATGAAGTATAGGTGAACAGAGATTAGTATATCAATTGCAAAATCATATATGTATTATGAACACATCAGATACAACAAATACATGTGCCAATTGTGGCAAGGAAGGAAGTGATGTTACCAATACATGCAATAAGTGCAAGTTGGTTATGTATTGCAATGCCGCATGTAAGAAGAAACATCGGCATAAGCACAAGAAGGCATGTGAGGAACATGTCAAACGTGCCGCTGAGCGTGAGGCTAAGTTACATGATGAGCAATTATTCAAACAACCTCCACCACAATTCGAAGACTGCCCGATCTGCTTCCTACAAATGCCACATCTTGATACGGGACGGACATATATGGATTGTTGTGGGAAATTCATATGCAACGGATGTGTATATGCATTTCAATCAAGAGTTACTAAACAAGAGCATGATGTATGTCCATTTTGTAGAACTCCACCCTCTAAATCAGATGAGGAGTATATTAAAAGAGTGCAGCAACGTATTGAGCTAAATGATTCAGAAGCAATCTACGATATGGGTTGTAGATATGCTCATGGACGGTATAACTTACCACAAGATCAAGCAAAGGCTATGGAACTTTGGCATCAGGCAGGGGAGCTTGGTAGTTCTGAAGCATATTATAACATTGGCCATGCTTATAGGCATGGTGAGGGTGTGGAAAGGGATGATACAAAAGCTAAATATTACTATGAGTTAGCAGCTATTAAAGGAGATCCATTTGCAAGAAATACTCTCTGTCTAATTGAAGTGGAGGCAGGCAATATGGACAGGTCGCTGAAGCACTGGATGATTGCAGTGAAGGGTGGTAATTCTAACTCTTTGGAAAATATCAAATTTATGTATATGCACGGAGATGCAACAAAAGATGATTACAACAAATCGTTACAAGCTCGCCAGGCATATCTAGACGAGATTAAGAGTGATCAGAGGGACGAAGCTGCGGCTGATGATGATTGCAAATACTATTAATTATGAGTCTGCCTTGCAGCATCGTATAGAACCATGTGCCAGAAGTAGAAGTAGAAGAGGAGAAGCAGAGTTCAGTGATTTCTTTGTCAGACTTGATCAAAAGCAGATGTTATCCCTCTATTTTAGTGTGAAGAGAAGAGTAATATCAATATCAAGGGGGCTCTAGTACAAGGTCAGAAGTCATCACAAACTAAACTAATATGTCCAACGACGAGATGGTCTAGAAGCAATGTATCTCAGGTGAACACGGCATCTATTAGGTCTAGATGTTTGTACTTGTACGAGTCTTGGTCTAATAATATGTCACATTTGCCCGTGTATACACATAGGAATAGATAAATTTCAAATACTACGCTTATCTTACCTCTTTCCCACATTGCTATAATAGGCAAGAGTTAACCCTTGAATATGAGATATTTATCGTCGTCATCCCGGCGAAGTTTGTCGTCCGGTATTCACTCACTTCTCCCTAAAGCAAAAGTTGAAATCAGCAGAATTTCTCTCTAGCAAGCCCAACAACTGCTCACTGTAAGTAATCGCACTAGTGATGAGTGTATGAAATCAAATCAAGACCACCAAAAATGCAGAGTACAGTGCAATAGTGGAGTGTTTTGCTGAGTGCACGAACGCAGTGAGTGCACTTGCAAAACACGAAAATATGCACTTTGTACTCTGCATTTTGGTGGTCGAGATTTGATTTCATGCACGAATTACGTGTGTAATTGCGAGTGTGTCCCCACTCGATGGAGTACAAACGTGCTCTCAGTAAGTGTATCGTACAAGCATTCGGATAAACTTACATCATATATGGTTCAATTTAGCTCTTCTGACCCTGAGTGCAAATTCATACAAAACCAATTTGAGCACTAAAAGGTGCTGGAGTAGCTATTTCTTGCACTAGATGCATTGTACTCTGCACCGTGCAGATCTAAAAGTGGTGTGTTTGTACTCGCACTGAGAGCGCTTGTACTCCATTGAGTGGGGACACAATAATAACAAATGCAATAAAGCAAAACAATAATGGGGTTCAATGGTATAATATGGTGGCGTAAAAAGCCCCAAAAGAAGAAGAAGAAGAAGTCCAAACCTAAAAAGGTTAAAGTATTCTGGCATAAAGATCCAATATCAATAGACAGCTCTGAGGAAAGTAGAGAATTAGACACATCATTAACCGATGCTGCATTTAACTTGTGTTCGTTGAAAGATCCACCCTCGACATATAAACGAGCTAGTACCGCAACCACATTTGGAACTTCCTCAACAACTTTAGATACGCCGCTCGATACACCGCCCGATAGTAGCTGTATATACTGCGGGGTACATTACAATACTGAATTATCACTCGTTTCACATGTCCGTTCCTCGGTACTAAATTTTGATGTAGATATAGACGGCTTAGGAGAAGGACAGCATATTAGACCACGAAGTGACGTCTTACATGCCATTGATACATTTTGTATTTCACGACATTGGATGGAACATATCGGTCCCGAGAAGGGTGACATATTACTAAGTGCGTTACGACAATGTATGTTTCGTAAACGGGCTTTACTTTGTACTTCTTGGGATTATTATCAAGGTCAAAATACACCCCAAGAAGATAACAATTTTGGACAATTTATAGCAGTAGAATTAGGAACATACTGCGGCTACGCCTCAATATTAATGGGACGTCTCATGCATCAAACCAAAAATGCAATTATGGATACACATTTATTTTCATTAGAATTAAATACAGATTATATAGATATAGCCACTGAAATGATATCAATGGCAGGTATGGACGATGTTATTAGTGTTCATCAAGTTAGTAGATATAATAATAATCCTGGATGGGAATTGGATACTGATTTAGTTTGTGTACTCAAGGGTGCTATTACTGAACGGTATGGCAAACATCAATACGAGGATACAAAGGCATCGCCCAAGATTGATTTCCTATTTATCGATCATGACAAGGATGCATACCTATCAGATTTAATTAAATTACAAAATGCCGGATTAATAGGCAAGGGTACAAAAGTCGTTGCTGATGATGTATTATTTGTTGATATTGAAGATTATGTAGTATACATACAACAACTTAAGAATGATGGGATTGTTAAGACCAAGACAGTACCGTGTAAGGCTGTTGAATATTGTGGCGAAAGGGAGGCATTAGATATGAGTGCCTATCAGGATGGATTAGAGATTACTGATTATTTAGAGGATCCGCCAGTTGATTGATTTGGGGTTGGGGATTGGGTGAGTTAGTTTAGTTATTAGTTTTGGGGATTGAGGTTATGTTTGTTGATCTTATCCTGTGACTAACCCCCACCCTCCCTATCTACCTTTCCAATATGATAGACCTTAATCTACCTCAATCCACTCCACAGACCCCAAGACGAGACCTTGAGATGCAGCCCATAACGAGTCCTCAAGCATCGTACCCTCTCAAGAAGATGGGGGTGCATAAGGTTTCATGGGGAATGTTTCCCTAATTCCTTCACTGCGGTGCCGATGCCGCCCCTAATTACAGCTAGAGATTGCAGCGTCGAATTCTCCGCCAAGCTAGGATAGGTGCCTAGAGGTCTAGACGTATTGCAGGGATGGGGAATGGGATTGTCCGCATACACTTATATTGGTCAGTGGGAAAAGGGAATGCATGATAGAGAACAATTTACCCAAATCTTAAAACCCATAAAAGAGAGATGTTTATGAAGTGACAGTAGACGAAGAAGCCTTGTCAGTAAACAATGTTTAATTTGAATTACTTCCACTTCTGGCTGCAGCCGCTTCATTCCTCTGATCACTCTTAACCTCATCTAAATATGCTTGGTATAAGCTTAATGCTTTGGCATAATCATCTTTTGTTGCTGCATGTCCATATCCGTACATTTTTTTAATGCACTCCAAAGACGTAGAACACCCATCCCTTACTGCAATCATCCAATGTTTCAGTGCCCTCCTCATATTACCTGCCTTCGCCTCGACCAATCCTAGAATGTTCCTTGCTGTTATATCTCCTCTCATGGCTGCTAACTCCCAATAATATATCGCTTTCTTTTCGTCCCTTTCCACACCTGTACCCTGCCTATACATTTGAGCAATATTAAAATATGATTGAGCATAACCTAGTTGTGCTGCTCGTTGATAGAACTCTAATGCCTTAGCGTAGTTTTGAGGTAACCCATATCGTCCTTCAAAATAGAAAAATCCAAGATCACAGATAGCACTGGCGTCATTCATCTCCACATGGTACTTGTATCTTTTAATAATCTCCTCGTGAGTTGAAGGGGGTGGAGTTCTGCAAAATGGACATATATCATCCTCTTCCTTAACAGCCCTCGTTTGAACAGCATAGTCACACCCACAGCATATAACTTTTCCACAACATGACTTGTAAGTCCGCCCCGTAACTAGCGATGGTAGTCGTATCATACAGATTGGACAATCTTCTTTAGGTGGAGGTAGTTTGAATAATTTTTCATCATGTAATTCAGCTACTCGCCTTTCACATGCTTTCTTATGCTTATGCCGGTGTCTCTTTTTACATGCGGCATTGCAATACATTACCGACTTACATTTGTTGCATGTGTTCGTAACCTCACTACCCTCCTTGCCACAATTGGCACATACGTTTCCTACTGCTTTGTTATCCTTGATGTTTAGTAGTCGGAGGTAGCCAATGGCATCTGACAAATCATCAGTTGATTTTGATGCAGCGTCTTTGCAATTATCTGATGTGCTCATTTTTCTTTACTCCAAGCTTTCCCTAATACCACGATATTATATACTGATACCGCTACCAATTAGCATATTGCAATGTCCCCTTCACATTTATCTGATGTGTTCATACCTAGTGGTTTTGCAATTGATTTAACTATCCTCTCTAGTAGGTAAAATACTACCAAATCCACTATAAGATAAATTGCCGTATAATGTCGATATTGACAGTAGAATAAACACTCCGAGTATGATGGCATATGATAAGCTTGGGTAGATAGGTTGTAACCAACCAAAAGTTACTCGAATGATAACTCAAAAGATACCTCGAGAGAAGATATGTTTAATATTGAGCTCGCCGTCGGTGTACTACGGAAGATAGGTGAATGGTAAACAGTACAAAGACCTATTTTGGGTAAGAGCGGAGGATATTACTAGGTGAATATATATGTAGGCAACATACACAAAGCACTTCTCACCTCCTCACTAACTCTATAGAGAGAGTGGCGTTTGCTCGCCAATTTCATTTTTGTCATTTTTTCGTAGAGGGCAGGGGGAGATGGCAATATGAGGCCTTGTATATTGATCTCTTATCATGCCACTACACGGAAACCTTATCTGAGCACCACACTTCACACCACCGCAAATGCCGCACGGCAACCTTATGTCCCTCGAGAATGCCGGGGCACGTGTGAAGAAGGGAAGGAGAACATGAGACCATTTGCTGCACCCTTGGTTGGACAAGTTGTTGCACCAACCCTCTTCCCTCCTTAGGAACCCTTCAGCCAACATAAACCTAGTGGTATATTAGACACCTTACTTAATTTAAATCACATACCCATATATCCAAAATTACTTCCCCGCTACTCTTCTAATCTTTTTAAAGCTGCCGCTATATCCCTCTGATCACTCTTAACCTCAACTAAATATGCTTGGTATAAGCTTAATGCTCTGGCGTAATCACCTTTAGTCGCTCGTCCATACCCGTACAATTGTTTGATGCTATCCAAAGAATTAGGACACCCACCCTCAGATGAAAGCATCCAATGCTTAAATGCCCTATCCATACTCCCTGCTCGATACTCAATACATCCAAGGTTATACCGCGCCTCTGGATCTCCTCTAATAGCCGCCAACTCAAAGTAATGTTTAGCCTTCTTTTCATCCGCTACCACACCATTGCCTCTCAGATAAGCAGTAGCAATGTTGTAGTATGCCGTGGCATCACCTAGCTCTGCTGCAGCCTTCTGCCAAAGTTCTAATGCCTTGTTATAGTTTTGTGGTAATCCAAATTTGCTTTCAGAGTAGAAACATCCTAAACTGCAGATAGATTTGGGATCATTGAGCTCCGCACGTTTCTCATATCTTTCGATCGTCACATCATCTTCGTCAGACGTCAGAACACGGCAAAAGGGACAAAGAGAATCACCCTTCTTTTTCCTGGCTGCTCTCATTTGAACTGCATATATGCAACCATTGCAAATCTCTTTTCCACAACATGCCATGTACGCTCTCTCCGGAGTAAGTGATGGTAATCTTATCATACAGATAGGACAATCGTCCACAGGCGGTGATTGTTTGAATAATTCTTCCTCGTGTAACTCGTTCAGCAGCACGTTTGAGATGTTCCTCACACTCTTTCTTATGCTTGTGCCGATGTCTTTTCTTACATGCTGCATTGCAATACATGACCATCTTACATTTATTGCATGTATTCATAACATCACTACCCTCCTTGCCACAATTAGCACACGTATTTGTTGTATCTGATGTGTTCATAATGTATGTTTTGCAATTGATATAACTTCTTCTTCTTCTTCTCACCTACTATTTTCCATTCGTAGACAAGATACTACCAAATCCGCTATAAGATTAATTGCCGTATAATATCAATATTGACAGTTGAATAAACGCTCCGATAGTATGATGGCAGTATGAGATAGATAATAGATTGTATCACCAACAAAATAAATGTTCAAAAGAGTATGATAACTCAAAGATACCTCGAGAGAAGATGTTTTAAAGTTTGAGCTAATCGTCGGAGCCTACGGAAAATAGGTGAGTGAAAGTGATTATAAAGATCTATTAGATAGAAGCGGAGTATATTAGGGTGATAGCAACTACTTACCTATGCTTTTTTTTTAAAGAAGATAGAGGTCCGTTTGCCGTTTGCTCGCCATTCTGTCATTACACATTTTACTATTGTCAGTGTTGATGAATGCGGCAGCGGTTATTGGCTGCAGTTGTTTCTCCTTGAAACCCTAACAATTAGTTCATCGGTAGTAGATCCCAGTAGTTAGAATATTCTTTGATTTGTTTGCCGTATTAAAGCGACAGAGAGTAGTGAAAGAATACAAGTTGCAATGCAAAAATAAATTCTCTTTGCTCTTGCTCTACCTTAGCCTTATCCAACACTGCTTTGGTATTGCTGTATATTTGGTATATCATTGAACTAGTATTACATATCGCTAACCTGCCCTCCACGGGCAACGGCTAGATAGGAGCGTCGGTGAAAAGATACATCAAAGTGAAAGTAAGCATGAGCAACAAATCAAAATCAGAAATTAATTCTTTTTGTGCCAATTGTGGCAAGGGAGAAGAGGCCAGTATTGATCTAAAGTCGTGTGCGGCATGTATGTTAGTCAAGTATTGTAGTAGGGAATGCCAGATTACACATCGGCCACATCACAAAAGAGAGTGTAAGAAGCGTGCTGCCGAGTTGCATGATGAAAAATTATTTGAACAGCCTCCACCTTCAAAAGAAGATTGTCCTATTTGTATGATACGATTGCCATCGTTCGAATTGGGAAGGACATATATGGTATGTTGTGGGAAAACGATATGCTGTGGATGCATGCATGCTTTTCAGTCAAGGGCTACTAAAAAAGAGCATGATATATGTCCATTTTGCAGAAGTCCACCCCCTTATTCTGATGGGGAGATGATCAAACGATACGAGAAACGAGTGGAGATGAACGATCCAATAGCAATCCGTAATCTGGGACACTATTATAATGATGGACTATACGGCTTTCAAATAAACCATACTAAAGCATTAGAATTATGGCATCGAGCAGGAAAACTTGGGAGTGCCGGAGCATATTACAACATTGGAATTGCTTATGAAATGGGTATGGGAGTGGTAGCGGATAAGGGAAAGGCGAAACATTACTGGGAGTTAGCTGGAATGGGAGGGAACGTACATGCAAGACACAATCTTGGAGTAGGAGAGATGCAAAAAGGTAATATGGATAGGGCATTGAGGCATTGGATGATTACTGCCAAGGAGGGGGATTCAGAATCTCTAAAGAACATTAAATTGTTCTATTCAAATGGATATGCAACAAAAGATGATTATGACAATGCCCTAAAGAGTTATCAAGAATATCTAGATGAGATTAAGAGTGACCAGAGGGATGAAGCTGTCATATTTGATGGCAAATACAGGTACTTTATGTAAGGAAGGTATGAAGTAGACGTTGCACATCATTCATCTATGTAAATAATTATTATGCATTTTTAACTATAAGCTACTTTCCACCACTCCTGAGATACCACAGAGAGCCAGGGAGACTGACTAAGTTAGTGCTTTTACAAGAAAACTCTGCAGACATATTTGTTGTTCACAAATACAAATGCTATTGGTGGCAACCACCACAAGGCGTATATATATATTAATAGCTTACAAATATATACTACGTTTTTTACCTGCCATACTAAAAAATTGACATCGCATCTCATTTTAGTTTTGTTTGCAACACCATCACATCCCTCCTCCACTACTACTATTATTTTGGCTGCTCTGCATAGGACATCACTCCTCTGTCATTGCTCACTATTCTCAAAAAAATATTCAGCCACTCATATACAATCATTGGTCATCCCTGACCCAGTCAGTTCATCACAGTTCATTACCTCAACCATCTGATTCTGCTACAATCAACTTACTTGCAATCAATTTCCAACTATATATTTGTCAGACAAAAATTCACTGCCGACGAAATATATTTGTCACTTACAAATACATCAGCGCCCAACCTATATTATTAGATTACAAATATGTCTACTGAATCTACTGCGCAGTCTGAAGAGGAGGGTCTCTCCGCCATCAAACACATTGGTGATCTCCAGCGGCCAGCTAAGAAGAAGAAAACCAGCACATCCCTCAAGCATCTCCAAGTCTTCATTGACAAATACAAAGACAGTCCCAACCTCGCAAAACTTGAACTTGGTAAATTCGATCCAGATCACCTCCCTTATAATGTAATTAATAATGAGGAGTTTGTTGGTTGCTATGTTAACTTTTTAGCAACTGAGGCTGTATATCTCGATGGATCAAATAAACTTATTGGGCACTCAACTGCTAGTGGATATGCATCAACATTCTGCACTTATTATCTAAATTACTACCGGAATAGTCAAGCTGGACCACCACTTCCATTGCGGCATGAGTCGTGGCCTCGTAAAATGTCCCAATTGACCCAAAGGAAACAGGATTATCACAATAAAAACGGCACCAAGATGAAGACTGAGAAGGAGACTGCAACCGATGACGATCGTAAGAATCTTGGTAAAGTTTGCATTCTTGAGGCCACCGGAATTGGTGCTCAAATGTTCCACATTTCCAACACTGCAGTTTCACTTGCTGGGCGGAGTAGCGATGTTGCCGGTGCTGATCTTTCTAATGTCCGTTCGCACAAACAAGCGGAAGATCTTCTGGAATACTACATCCTCATTCAAGACACCAATCGCTACAAAACTTCAACAACTATGGACCACCGTATCTTCCCCCATAGGGACACATTTTTTCTGTGCTATTACTTCAGCTTTGGTTACCTACTACTACTTCGTGAATCTTCAGACAGTAACCTTTTTCCAAGTTTTTCGGAAAAGCTGAGAGATTCAGAGAAGCGGATTGATTCAAGGGTGGCTACCTTCTTCAACAAAACAATCGACATGTTCTGGACACTCATGTATGACTATGCTAAGGGTGAGTGATTAAGGTGTCCTCCGTATTTGTCAATCACAAATACCATTTCGCTGATATATTTCTCACTCACAAATACATCTCATCTCATCTTGTATTTGTTACCCACGAATACACTTGTGTGTCATATATATTTGTTAATCACAAATACAAAATCGTCCTTTTTATATAGACCTACCAGTGTCTTCTGATCTGGCAAGAGAGTTTGGTATCTCTTTAGAACGGAGTGAAATTGATGACAGTACTGGAAATGTAAAAGTAAAAGCATATGTTCGGTCACACAGCTTAAAACGAAATGCTGTTCAGACCTTGCAGGAGTATTTAGCACCACATAGTTTTGTTGCTCGTTGTGGTTGGGTTGTCAAGAATATCCATTCGCTTTACGACTACATGTTCAATTCTCCATCTCAGGATGCGAATGCTGGCAAAACAGTTCAGGGCTGGAAGAAGGCATCCATGGACGGTAATGTCTTGGGTGGTGTGCCTCCTAGGATTACAGCCATCAAAACGGCAAGCCCAAAAGTTCGCCAGTTTGTGAATCATCTATTCCGAGAGTAAGTCATTCTCCTCATGTTATGTTTAGTGTTGTATAAATTGACTTTCTTTTTGTACCAACATATTTATCACATTCAATCTCCTCAGACAAATCTTTGACAACGCCACTGAAGACCCAAATAATATTGCTGGTGGCATTGATGTTCAAATGTACGATATTCTTGCAGCTACATTGCTCCGTTTCTATCAAGAATTTGTTCAGTTTGTGAGGACTGATCCAAAGGGGAGGTACACGTGAGTACGGTGTGTTGTTAGCTTCATTCTGTATGATACTTGTCTTTGTATCCATCACTCACTAATATACTTCAACTTGATATATATTTGTTAATGACAAATATATCTGCGTCGCCACTATATTTCTTATTCATAAATACATAAGTGATTCTAAGCTTCATCCTCTTGAGGTCAAAATGGAAGCTGCTTTCCAGTTTGCTAATGTGACAACACAAGAGAGAGAGAAATGGTTCAGTGAAATATTGCATGACTTCCACACTAACAATCTGCATGCCCTTCCCATCCAAGAAGGCAATGTAAACTACAGGAAAGTGTTCATGGACTCCCGTTCAGTCATGGAGATCATCCAGCATCTAGCACTGAACCAACAACAGTCTTCTCAGCAACTATCTAACCTTAATCAGACTGTTGGAATGGTGAATCATTCTCTGCAAATGCTTATGCCATCCATACATCAACTCTTTGGGTCTTTACAGCAGGAACTAGCTGATACCAAGCAGGTAAGATTAGTTGTTTACAAATACGACACAAAACGAATATGTATTTCTAACTCACAAATATATTTCGTCACGTCTTATATTTGTCATTCACAAATATATACCCGAAATCAGGAATTGCACTTGATGAGATCACAAATGGGGTTGGCTGCAAGACCAGGATTGGTCTCTACACCACCAGCAACTGCTGTGCAATCACCAAATAAACAATCTGCAGCTTCCGCCAAGCCAGCCACTACTGCAATAGCAAGACCAATTTACGACTGGGATGGTCTAAAGACTGTTCTTACAAAGATAGCCTGCCCAATGTTACTTTTCCGAATGTGGCACAAACAGGAGGGTGCTGCATCCTATCAATATTATGTGGATAGTTGTAAGGAGAAAACCACTGTCGTTCCACGTACTGATGTCAACTTTGTTAGCAAACTTAGAAAATTATCTTTGGCAATTCAGTTCTTTGCCGATGATCATGTCTTGGATCGGCCTACTAGTGCGGATGTTGCTGACCTTGCACAGTGGGAGAGAAAGATTGTCGCCATTGCATCAATTGGATATGAAAGAGCCAAAGAAATCAAGCAATCAAAAGAAACAGGCAAGGATGTGTCTACTGTGACAAAGACGGAGATTAACAATATGTATGACAAGTTACTGAAAGAACAAAAGAAGGATGTTAGTCGTTAGATTAAAAGCATGTTATAGTTGTTAGATATAAATCATGTATATGTATTTATTTTCCTGCAATAGTTATGTATCTGTGTAGTATTAGTCATTCACAAGTACAGTATTAAATATATTACTGACTAACAAATACATACAAAATGACAATGTATTCATGAATCAGAAATATAAACGAAGCGATAATATATTTGTGAGCCAGAAATATATATGAAACAAGTATATATTTGTCACTGGTAAATATAGATGAAACGAGTATGTATTTGTCACTGATAAATATAGAAAGCTTTCTCACTTCTCCCCTCACACCACCAAAACTTCCCACCTTCTCTCACAAAAATATATTTGTCAGCCATAAATATGTCCAAAAAATCCCACCCTCCCGACTACATATGGCCCCATTATGGTTGAATTCCGTGTATGAATCTCATGTGTGCCATTCTAGAATTGGTGTATGCACCCAATAGGTTGATTTAGGCAACTTCGTCATGTATGAACACCTCATCTACATATGTATAAACATCAAAATTCATGTGAAACGGCCATTTGCGCGATGTTGTGTCCATTTATGGCACACATGAAATAGATATTGGTCAACTATCCTAAAGATAAGTATACCGCGGTTGATGTATACATACATAAGGGTGATTTAGGTAGGTTTATCATATGTGTACACCTCAACAATGTCGAATTTCACACACATTATACCTCTTATAGCGGTTTCGAACCACCATTTTAGCGCTATATGGCGTAGAATTGGTCAATTGAACTGGAAACTTATCTTTCACTCCATTGTATTATTGTTATATACACCCATAAGAGTGATTTAGACAACTTTAGCCAAAGCGTACACCTCATCTACAACCATATATATATCATTTCGTACCTCCGAAGTTCGATTTTACCTCCGAGCACACCATATATGGCACCAAACAAGTGGTTTTTGATAGATAAACCAGAACTGTGACATTTCCCAATTGTCATAAACATCCATAAGAGTGATTTAGACAACTTCAGCATACAGGTACACCTCATATCGAAGTATATATAACTCATGTAGCACTTACAAGCCTCCCAAATTGCGTCGTCTTGGCCATATATGGCACTAGATTGGTGGTTTATGTGGGTATATCACAAGCATTTATATTCCGTTATTGTTGTATGTACCCAGAAGGATGGTTGGGACCAAGGAAGGATAGTTGTGCATCTCTTACGAACCAAAATACACCTCATTTTACAGATCAGGGGTCTAATATCGCCAAAACGGGAAACCTGACCCACACTTGTTCAGTCGTGATATGAAGGTACACCACCTTCCACACGCTTTCACATTAGTAAATTCTCATTTTATATGTATATAACAAGGTCAGCAACACTCCCAGCACCATTTAAGGGCCCTCCAACCCACATGTACCACCATTTCTTGGCGGAAGGTCATGTCAGAATCTCGCTGTTTTCGGACTGTTCGTCTATCAAGTAGTGTGAGCCAATGTACCATCACCCAGGTGCTTATATATTGGTTGTTTGGCAATGTATATGTGTAAAACAGAATAAAAACAGTACCTGCACCATTGTAGGGCCATCTTTACCACTCATACCACCACTTTTTGGCATGTGGTTAGTCTGGGATCTCAAAATCAAACTAGTTTTTGGCCACGTTTGGCCATCAAATGGTGTTAACCACCACCCTTGTATTCATACATTTGTAGTTTGGCATTATCTAGAGTATAACAAGGTCAGCAGCACAACCAGCACCATTATAGCCACCTCCATCACAAGAGGGTATCAACTTAAATGCCGTGTGTTATCATCCGTGATATATCGACACTGACAATAACATATGACAACAATTTGGTAGTATTAGCGCATGCGCGGCAAAATATGACAGTGAATAACATTGACTATAACATTGCATTATTCACTTTCATCACTCATGACATACACTCTATCCCAATGATTGCCTTGTATGACATATATCGACAGTCCAAATGTAATATATATTTGTTAGCCAGAAATATATATAAGGCGATTTTGTATTTATGAACTGCAAATACATACCTTATTCTCTACTATTCTCTTTCAACCTAGTGTTACAATATAATACTAAAACAATAGCTATATATATCACATTTGACACTTCTGACTAGACATTAGACAATTCATTATAATAAACTAGGCTCATCATAAGACCTCCCTCAACACACCCACACTCATACTCTTACAACTCATACTCACAACTCCCCAGTCTTTGCCACATTCTCCGATGGAACCGCCGTCATACCCAAATCTGCATCAGTATACCCTTCCAAGTTGACACACCCTTTCTTCTTGTTCAAGTATTCATTAACGACCACGGTTGGTAAGGTAGACTGATCAAGGGTAACATCGTCAACATCTGATTTGTGAATGTTGAGAAAATGTTTCAAAATGGAGTGGTAATTATTGGCAGGATTAACCTTCTTGTCATGCTGTTCGAAATTATGGCCACCTGACTTGATTTTATCCCACCCTTCTTTGTTGGTCAAAAAGGCAGAGCCATCGAGATACTTCTTAGTATTGACTGGAGAACGATGGGAGGCTTTGTCATAGTATCCCTCCTGGACGGTGTTAAATATACCAAGAGGGAAGACAAACTTCCACTTCCCCTTAGTCTTATCTAAGGGGCAAAAGGGGCAAGTAACCGCCACCTGAAGTTTTTGCTTATCCGTAGGGGTAGGATGAGTAAAAACAGTGGTGGATGTATATCCATGGAGCTCGAGGGGTTTTGTGAAACTTGCGCCTTGATTAGTGTTAGAATACATAACCAATGGCACGTGATCTTGATCAGTTGGAAATGTTCCTGCATAATCTCCAGGAGTGTAGGTGAAGCTACTCATCAACTCATTAAAGGGGGGGCTGTGCAGTGGGTTTCATATAGTACATAACAAGGTGTGTGAGTAATCAAAAATAGTATCTCAATTGCATATAGGTATACCACTTACTGAGTCTTCAACTTGTTAGCAACATCCGCGCCTACTTTGTTTTTAATAAGGATCTCACGAATTGCTTTAATACAATCCGCCTGAACTTTCGTCATCACAACCTCAACCTCACTCGTATCCACCTCAATTTTTTCATCATCTTTTCTTGCGGCAAGTGTTGCTAGTTGTTTCCTACCACTCTTATTAACAGTAGTATTACTGTCTTTGGTAGTGTTGTCCTTACTACCTTTAGCAGAGTCTTTTGATGGCTGCTCGCGTCCCGTTTTAGGAGGAGGTGGTTTGGCGGCATCAGTAATTGCAGCAGTAGCAGCCTCCTCTCGTAGTTTCATACGTGACTTGCGATCTGATTCTTTATATTTAGTTCGCTTTGAGTAGGCATCATCCCCCTCCTCGTCAATAAGATCCTGATTTCTTTTAGTTTTAGGAGGCATCGTGGCGGGTTTATTTGTATATTTGTGACAAGATAATATTATGTACCTCTAATACATCACAATATGCTGTGCAAATAATTAGTAAGAGCGGTAACTTATGTATATTTATGGTTCATAAATATATAATACAATAGAATATATTAGTTAATAACAAATACAAACACTATATTATTATTAGTACGGCGGCCAGCGGCGCGACGGAAATCTATCTGCCGCCGCGACCATTATGATGTTTGCAATGCGAACATAAAATATTTGCAATTGCAATTGCAATTTGCAATTGTTTAAAATGGATTACTACGCGGCGGCGACGTAAAAGATAACGAGAGCGTCGCGACGTATTTGTAAATAACTAATATGCACGACGCATCTATATTTGTTGGCCACAAATACAGAAACAATCTCTGCAGAGATCTCCGTCGATAGTAGGGAAATGAAAGCCACGATTTCCCCGCGGTCATAACGCGAGCAGGGAAAAGTGCGGGGAGACGGGGGCTGCTATTTTCGTACCGCGCATAATTACTTAGAGGCTCTACAGCGTATTGCAATATTTAGAGGGCACCAGGGAGACCGACGCCCACGCAGAGATCTCCCGAGCCACCAAGTAATTTACTTTCTTCCTCCCCATAGATATAGTAGGCCCAGTATCCCAGCCCAACCAAAGCGGATTTCCTGCTTGCTCTTCTTCTTTGCTTCATTCAACTCATCCAATTTAGCAGTTACCCAATCAAGTTCATGTAATCTCTCCTTAACTGTTGCCAATTCACGTGGCAGTTCAACTTCGTTAGGTATTTCAGCCATCACTTCTGAGTATCTTTTTAAACAATCGACAATACTCATACCCGGCTCAAAATATGTGAAAAGATAAAACTTATCCCCAAACGCGTCAGGGAGACAGCTCTCCAATGGTTCGAAGAATGGATCAATATTAATATACTCTCCGCCAAATTCAAATAGTGCCTCAAGAATATGCTTCGATAGGCAAATATCACCCATGAAGGTATAATACCTCCCTACTCTCATCTCACTATGCGCTGTTCTCAGATATCTCTCTACCCATATACCAAAAGGAGTTTGGGGAAACGTGCGATTGAAGGTACTATCTAACATTGCAATATCAAGCTTCACGAGTCCGTTTATTGAATCTGGATCCATCAGCATATGATGCTGCGCAACATCTTCAACTCTACCCCCTCCCGGGAAAAGAAGTGGTATGCCTTCGGGTACTTGATCCTCTTCATCAGGGTCTGAACAACGAAATAACTTGAGACATTCTCGAAGCCTCTCAGATGGTGATTCAATCATTGATATATGCTTATCCCAGCACCATCTGCCACAACGAAGTAAACCTAATACTATACTATCTTCTGGAAAGTTGTTGCTATCCGGTGATATTTGGAATTTCATTTGCTCATCATGACTAAGTCCATACCCCATACTGTCCATCACATACGACAATTCACCAATTGCTGCAAAACAAACAGATGATTTGCATCCATACTTTAGAAGATATGCAGCATCAATCTCGACACGGCGTCCAGCATAATATTGTGTGCTCTTTGTTTGTTTGTTGATTATGATACGATTATCGACGGCGGTATATGGATAGACGTAGTTCCAATATAAATCAGAAGATAGTATAATGTCTGCATTATTCTCATCTTTAAGCGGCCATTGTTGTTGTTGTTGTTGATTTGCCATTATTGTTTGTAGTGTGGTATGATATGAAAAAGATATGCCCAATTTATGTGTCAAGTGTCAAAGATACCAATTTCTCTCTTTCACTACTCAATATCAATCCACCACAGCCTCTAACTGATTTAGACTATATAATGTTTGCAATTAATATAATACCAACGCATTGCCGTATTAGCAGCCACCAAGCGATACGATCGGATTCAAGATTGGCCGTTTGAGTTTATTCTTGGGTCACGGATCCCCACAAATTGAACTGCAATTAAAATAAATTCATTTCTGCCATGAAACACTATGATACTGATAACGTCATATATGACCGTATATGTAATAAGAGGCGAAGAGATATGCAATATGGATATAGAAGGGAGACCGATTGCTCAAAATGCAATATTTGCAGGGTATCCTAGGATACCATCTCTCATGCATACATACTTGTGATAAAAATAGCGGAGGAAATAGGGTCAATAACTCTGTCAATAGGCACTATCATACACTAATAATATAGAGTGTACATCAGTTTTTAACGGTCTATCGATTAGTGGTAGTTTGGTTGTATCAGAATCAATATCTAGTGAGCAGTGATGCCGCAAAGATAAAGTCTATTTTTAAGCTTTTGTGGGTGAACCGTGAGAGGTTTATTCTTGACCAGCTCATCTTTACGACGGTATTATCATCCGGTGACTATAATATGCCTATGCCTATAGTAGTATTATATCATATTGTTAGTATCTTGTGTGGTGGTGAGATATAATAGGCAAGTTTTAGTTCGAAATACATACTACTTTTGTGTTAAAATTAAATATGTCCTCCATTCAAGGTGATGAGGATAGTGAATTAGTACAAGAAAACAATGGTAGTGATGATAATGATGAATCAGGAGAATCGGATGCAGAGTCTGATAATGGTAGCGACTGGAGTCAAAGGACTCAAGAATATACCTTCATATCAAACAAGTTGATACCGACGGGAGCTATCAGCGAATCAAGAATAATGACCCTGATCAGACTTGTTTAGAAATCGAGTTTGGTGATATTAGGGACCGAGAAGATATTCCAGAGTTAGGTAGATTGATTGGTGAAAACACAAATCTGACTAAATTACATCTACTTTCTGATTGTAATTTGGACGGAGTGTCATGGGGGGATGATGCTATTCAACCTAGTGAAAATTATGATGATCTATGCAGAGGTATATCCAACAATAGGTCAATTACTACTTTGAGTTTGGGTCCTTGTTTCGATAATTCAACGGCAGTGAAGGTTTTGACGCCCCTCTTCGTAAACAGTCGCTTATCCATACTAAATATTGGACTTTGTACCAATGAACGTGCTCGACAGCTATCATCGGCACTATCAAGATGTGACAATCCTTCTTTGACGAGTGTCTTTATCAATGGTTCTACTGATTATGCACTTACTGATGATATGGGAGGGGATCTCATTGATGTGCTTAGTCGTCACCCTTTGCAAAAACTTACATTGAAATGGACATTGATCGATAGATTATCAACTATTGTATTACAAGACATGCTGGGAGGTCCCGGTTGCAAACTAAAGACTTTGACTCTAGGAAGCACCGAGTTAGATGATACTAGTTTATCTTTCCTTGCAAAAGGACTAGCTCGTAATAATAATGGATTGGAGGAATTAAATCTCAAGGAGTTAAGTGAACACATTACAGACTCAGGGTGGCATAATTTCTTCTTTCTATTACGACATGGTAATCTGACATTAAAGAAATTGGACCTTGCCGACAACAACATTGGTAATAGAGGTGCAGTTGGACTAATAAATGCATTTGCTAGTAATAATAAGGTAGAGAATCTGATTCTCAATAATAATGATATTGGGGATGAAGGCTGTGCTGCATTAGGTCGTGGATTCGGTAACAACAGCTCACCGTTGGAGTTAGATATGATTAGCAATAGCTCAATAACCACCATTGGGTGGCAGTCATTATCTTCCATTGTCCGTGGCCCTCACTCTGGATTACAAGAGATAAACCTCGCTGGTAATGACAGTTTCGATGATGATGCAACGATTGCATGGGTAAAGGCATTGGAGGAAAGTCGTAATACAAGATTACGTGTATTCTGGCTAGGTGGTCATGATTATGTCACTTCTAGGGGTTGGAAAGCTATTACTAATCTCGTGTGCAACAAAACAAGTATCGATACGGTATATGATTCCAATCACACGTTAACTAATATCTCCAACAATATGGGTGTTCGTGAAGAGATGATGAAATGCGATGTCCCTGAAGATTGCTATCGTATATTGAGGAGATGCATGGATTTATCATCTAACTTTGGTGCGCTTACGAAGGAAAGTGCAAAGAGGAAGATTATCGAACTATACTTTATGGAAGGCGAGGCTAATATGAAAGACTTATTGGACCTTGACTTGATAGTACTGCCTCATATGATTGCTTCCATTGGATTTAAAAAAGCTCCAAGTGGATATTGTTATAATCTTGACATGGCTAGAGGAAGACAATCGCTTCTCTATCAGCTCTTCCGAGCATGGCCACTGTTGTGTGATGTCAAGAGTAACTCAAAAGTGGCAGGGGGCAAAAGGAAGAAGTCTTCTGAATGAGATCCTTGGTCAAGTGGGAAAGAGGGGATAAGAATGCACAGATAGATATATAAGTAAGAATCTTCTGCACTATTAGTTCTTTACTTTAAATATCATCCCAGTCTATCTCATCCAAAGTTGCAACATCTCCTTTGGTGTTGGTATCTTCTTTATGAACAACATCTGATTCAGTATCCAATGGTATATCCACATCACAGTAGCCTGTTGATTCATTATTATCCCTCTTCACATTATCAATATATGTAAACTTCTCTTTTAATACATCCTCTGCAATAGACTTGGCAATTGTCCTATCTGAAATCTCAATTACTATACATCTTGGATCAATATTCCATATTGCCTTAGTCTTTAATACACACTCATCAACTTTTGGTATACCTATACATTCATTTGTTGTACATTCAATTAACTCGGGATACTTTTCATTAATCATATTCCATATTTGCAATATACAATCAGTATCATCTTGTAATCGTAATGTTGAAACATCAATTTTCATTTTATCATATCCGGAATGTTTTTCAATTATTATACATACTTGATTTAACGCGTCACATCGTTGTCTATATGTATTGGCTACTGGACTACCTTTTCTACGACGTCGGTATGCTGTGCCTTTGGTTATTAAGTAGTTATTGGACTTTGCTTGATTGTATAATTGTCGTTCATCTTGGTTGAGTCGATGACAAATATTATAACTTCCTAGAAGATGCGCAGTTTCAGAGTTTATGATGATAAAAGAGAGGAGATAAAAAGGTATGTTAGTACACATGATATGCAAGGGCAATCAATAAAGGTAAGCTTAGGTCGAATGAGGCGGCCAAATCACGGAGACTTTATATTGAACACCTACATATGCACATAAAATGATACTTTCCTGTTCCGCGTTTGTTTGCTCTTTTGCCGTAGCTTATACGCTCGACATCGTCTAAGCTTGGTCTCCATACTTTCATTGTAGTAGTATGTTGATAACGGATAGTTCCGCCAACAGAGATATGATACTATATCATGTCTCAATTCAATGACAATGAGTCATTGAAAATTTTCTCACATTCTATCGATCTCCCTTTCTATATCTATATCTGCATATCTTTTCATCCTCTTACTACATATACGGTCATACATGACGTTATTAGTATCATAGTGTTTCGTAGTATACTACCAATTGTATTCTATTCCAGTTCAATTTGTGGTAATCCGTGACCCAAGAATTAGAACTCAAACGGGCATATCTTTTGGGAGCTTTGTTGCAAAGAATGTAAATCGATATCTTCAAGTGCTGTGCTGTAGAGTGGCTGCTAACGCGTTGGTATTATATCAATGGCAGCAAACATTATATAATCAATCAGTATTTAAAGGCTGTGGTATTGATATTCAGTAGTAAAAGAGAGAAATTGGTATCTTTGACACATATTAAAATTAAGATTATACCCATCATAGCAAATGGTTACTAAACTCCTGTCCTTTACTAAACAACAAACAGCTAGCTATCAACAACAGGAACAATGGCCTCTGCAAGATGAGAATAATGCAGAGCTTATACTACCTTCTGATTTGTATTGGAACTACGTCTATCCTTACACTGCCGTCGACGATCGTATCATAATCAACAAACGCACAAAAAGTACACAATTTTATGCCGGACATCGTGTTGAACTTGACGCGGCGTTTCTAGATAACCATCGGGATGAACCACATATTTCGAAGAATATTGTAAATTATATTATTGTAAGGATTAGCATGGGGCAAGTTTCCTTATGTATGCCACTTTTACAAGGAGAACCATCACTAGATATCCTTCGAGATGTAAGACGATGTTGGGATGAACATTTATTGTCAATTGACTCTCCATCTGAGAGGCTTCATCAGTGTTTACAAATCTCTTATATAAGTGATTATCCTGTTAGTGAGATAAAGATGCCTCTTCTGTTCTGCGGTGCTGGTACAGTGGAAGATGTTATCAAGTTACATTCTTTGATGGATATAAACTCAATAAATGGGTATGTGGTTGCTGATTCATCCAAGTCCAAATTGTTTAATGATTTGTCCCCAGTCTTTCCTAAAACTTCTCTTGGTATTTGGTTAGATATATACCTGAAGTCGGCATGGCAGAGTCAGATAGTAGGTACAACTGTTCAATACGAACGGATAGTCAGGGCACTATTAGAAGTAGAAGGGGTTAATGTGGACTCCTTCTTTGAGCCCTTGGATATGAACAAAATAGATTCATTAATATCATCATTTTACCTAAACCAAACCTTCCAACCAGGCATGAGTATTGTTGATTGCATGAGAGGGTATTCAAATCTCTTTGCTCATTATGCCCGAAATGTTGATTGGGTCTTTGAAAAGTTAGAAGCAGTACATAATGAATAAGAAGTAGGCCTCGAAAGTATCAAAGAAGAACTTAGGTTATTGTAGCCATTAAATGTTGACAAGTAAACAGACTTCGGAAGAAGAAAGAGGAGGCGGGGCTAGTTAAGACATACAATAAGAAGTACTTCCGTTGATGGCTAGACTGATGATGGTGATAGTGCGATGTTCTCCTAGGTTAGAGGTATTTGTTCAATGAGTTATTTGTTAGATAACTAAGATTAGGTCATATCATTACACTTCTGCGATTACTCAATGGCATCCGATAGCTCTCAGCCTGGTCATTTGGATTAGTGTTTCAATAACTGCATGCAATTTTTGAGTACCATTATTCAATCGCATGTTCATTACCATTGTTCAATCGTATGTTCATTAAAACTTGACATCTCTGCCCTGATTCTGTAGCCAGGCTCAAACTGCTTTGTACACTTTATGTTGAACACTGCTTCATAATAATAATCCTCCACCGCATTCCTCCCATAGTTTGGTTTGATTTTAGATTCTTACTCATATTCATATTCAACACGTATTCAACTTGTTGACGAGAGAAATCATGTCGGAACCATTTCTTGGCCAAATCATGTATTGGTGGTAACTTTTGCCCCCGTGGATGGGCTGAAGCAGCTGGTCAGATACTTCCTATCAATCAGAATACTGCACTATTCTCAATTCTTGGCACAATGTATGGTGGGGATGGGCGAACATACTTTGGCTTGCCTGATCTTAGAGGACGAGTTCCTATTCATGTAGGTACTGGACCTGGCCTAAGCAGTTACACTCGTCAGGGACTAAAAGGTGGATCTGAAACGAGTGATAGCAATGAGTTCACTTTGCAACAGGATAATCTTCCTGACGTTATCTCTGCATCAGCAACAATCGAGGGAATCACAGCATCTCTCTCCAACGGTGCAATTAGTGGTTCATTTGATGGTAGTGGTGATCATTTCCACACAGTCACAGTAGATGACCATACCCATACGTTTACTTATGATTCGTTCACTTTTCCTGATGCTGACGCTGGTACTACCGAGGATACTAATATCGTCCCATTCGGAAATTTGCGAGGACTAAAGGGTAAGACGAAGAAGCAAGGCTTGAAGCAACTGCAAGCACAACTTGATAATCTACAAGCACAACTTGATGAGATCATTGCAGCTGGTACGGTGGGCCCTCAAGGTAAGTATACTTATCCGATATTGATAATCCTCATACTAATATGAATATCATCTTTTGTTTGTCTTTAGGACCTCCTGGTGCCAATGGAGAAGATGGCAAAGACGGAGAAGATGGTGTTGATGGCAAAGATGGAGCAGTTTGTTCTGTGGTAGATACGGAAGCTTCAGGTGTAACTGACGAAGGAGGTCAACAAAATTCATCAACCGAGTCCGTGGACATGGGCACCTTCACCGGTTCTGTCAATGACCTTACTGTAGATGTTGATGTATCCGGTGCTACTGTTGATGTTACCGTCCAAGGAGGAAAAGCTGCGCCCATCCAGGTTCAAACTGACGTTAGGCAGCCCTACCCTTACAGTTACATACTGTATTGCCCTCCAAGGGTTGTTCCCATCTCGTTCTTAGATATTAGAAGGAGAAGTGGGCGATTAATGACGTTTGTATTGTATTGATAGATTTAAGATTGTTTGAACATTGTTAGCCGATGTGATATGATTTGTATACAATGAGTTCGTTTGACGTGTTATGATAATGTCCCCGATATTTTGGATGGAAGACGCTTATCTCCCCTCTGATGACTAACGCCCCTCATGTTGTTGCTATTGACACTATCATCATTAAGCCCATATGATTCACGTCAATATCACACACAAGACATACACATCATGCACACATACAAATTTCATATGCACAAACTAGAAGTATGCATAACATCATTTCCAATCCTCAACTCTTCAGTACAATCCCCTGTTTTGAATACAAACGGATGCATATCATATAATGAATAACATCTCCTCTTCTCCTTCGGCACACCAACCCACTGTTCACCATTCCATGTTCTATATCCACCACATGTCACATTCCAATCTTTTTCATTACCATATTGGAATGTTTCAATTTCTAAACTTGTTTGTGGTATAGGTACCTTATGTGTACCAAATATTTGATATAATGGTGGAAAGTAATCACTATATGTATATATTGGTGGCTGTTTGCCATGATATTCGATATACCAATATTCACATCCTGTATTTGCCAATCGTCCACCTGTTGGAAGAGGCTCTAAAAGTTGATGCCCGATACATTTGATCTTGTGTTCATTATTGTAATTATCATCAATTAACCAAAAGTCAATGTAATGACTAAAATCATGTTCTTGTATCATACTTTGTGATCCTATTTGATAACCAAACTCTGCTTCTGTAATGTTTAAATTTGACCAACTACTTTGTGTGTTTAATACTTCTTGAATGATGGACTTGACCTTTTCACCATCTAATGAAAAGATACTAAAGTCGACATCTTTTTCACCAAAGGGTATTATACCATGATGTCGTCTTGCACCGATGTGTGATCCAAATGTTAGTAGGATTGGAATGTCGTGTTGATAAAACTTTGCAATGAGAGCATAGACCAATTCATATGACTTTGCCAACTTTGTTATGTACGTCGAGTTGTTTTTGGGTGAATGAGTTGTTGTACGGTTTTGCTGCTCAGCTGTTAGTATTGAAATGATTGTTTCTAATGATGGATAATCTTTCTCTATACGAGAGTGTTGTTGCTCTGATGTTGATATATCATTGCATATATATTGGCATGTTGTTGTGCTTTGTTGTTGTTCATTAGTTGCCGAGGATACTGCTGGAGGAGCAGTGTAATGCAATGAGATGTAATCGACAGATGACGACCTCAATGAAGTAGCAGGTTGAAAAGACTGTTCTCTGTTCACTGATGTATAATAGAACCATAATATACATGATGCTAGTATAATTGTAAATGCCTTTTTGCTTAACATTGTCTGATTGGGTAAATAGATTGGCCCTTCCGCTATAGATTGTCACAAGATCCTCAATTGATTGAAGACCTACTACGAAACCACAACCAATCGATAGACCGTTAAATACTGATATCTTGGTTGTATTGGCAGTACACGAGAGACTAATGCAAAAGTTATCGAGCTCCGTGTTGGTATTAGTTAAATTTTGTAAATTTTTGAGATGGACAAACTTTGTTGGTTTGCAAAAACACCATCAAAGTACCCTGAATTGAAAAAGCATTAAATTCATATATGTCGGTTGTACTGACGGTATACGAGAGTGGTCTATTGATGATCTTACACACCGATGCACAATCGATTATCGACACGATGCCCACTTACTTATGGTATGATCATTTTTCATGTAAAAGAAAACTCTGTAAAAAGACACCTTCTTATTTTCTCTCTTCTCTCATACATACCTACCTACGATATGTTGCGGAGGAAATAGGGTCGATAACTCTTGAAATAGGCACTGTCTATACTAAATATTACAGCCAGTATATCCAGATTTTAACTGCCTATCGATTAGTGGTACTTTGGCAGTGTCAGCGACAATATTGAGTGAGCAGCGGCGCCAAAAAGATAAAACCTTGTCTTATTTGAATTAAGTTGCAATATCTATAAATCGTACACTCAATTGATTCCATTGATCTTCAAATAAGTATATGTAAACATAAAATAGACACGTATCCATGTGCTACTTATGCTTGTTGTATCTTGGTAATGATCTTCTCTTCCAATTCCTGTTTTGTATATGTTGATAAGTATGGCATCATATAATCCAATAGCTTCGTACACTCCGATAGTAAATCTTCTTTTAGTAATGACCGTGTCAACTGTGCCACTTCTCTTTCAATAGCCTCTAGTTTGTCGGAGGAAGAAGACACATCTTGTATAATGCTTTTGGATCGTAATTGAACACTTTGGAGGTGTGTGTTTGCTTTAGCCACGAGCTCCGAATTCTGTGCCTTATCAAGACAGTATATTGCTCTGTTGAGATAGCTTATTGATTGTTCCATGTCTATATCCGGCGACAAAGCTAGCTCGGCATTATCTATACCTGCAATACACCACTCATCATTCGTCATTATCATACTATCCAAATCTGATACATTATTATGCGTTGCAATAGCTTCTGTGTTGTGTATGGTGCCATCATCATTAGATGGCTTAGTTGATGTGAGCCATCTTGTGGCGGCATCTCCGGCAATAGATGAACAAGTCTCGGCAAAGAAGAGTTGCTCTATACATCGTGTAGTGGCAGTGTAGATCAATTTGAGATGTGTTTCTACCAAAGGATATTTCAGTTCAAAGTCTGAGCCTTCTCGATCCTTGAGTAGGTTACGCCATGGTTTCTGAAGTGACGAGGGTATATCTGAGAAGAAGTTGAGGATGATACATGACTTGAACTCCAAACCCTTCGCCTCTCGGATGCCATAGACTAGTGGATGGTTCAATTCATCACGCCAGTGAGATGCCGATTCGTCGTGTGTTAGAATGACACATCCTTGTAACGAGGTTTTGAGTAGACTAGACAACTGATCAACTTGAACTTGGTGAAAGACGCCGGGCCGAGCACCCTTGAATAGGCCGTAATCCTTCTTTAACTGCTTGGCACTACCAGGAAAGTACTCAAACAGTAGATCAAGGAATCCTCCAGCACAATTAAGTATACCTGCATGTGATCTAAAGTTGATGTTTACAATCTTGGGCTTGTCTGGTATGAGGTGCTGCCGATTACCAGCAACATAATACCCTACTGCCCTAACCTCTTCAAATCGAAAGTCTGTTCCTTGTTCGACAGACTGTGCAGGATCACCTGCGAGGAAGAGCGATCCAACTCCACTAATAGAGAAGAACAAGAGAATCTCTACTTGAGTGTAGTCTTGTACCTCCTGAATGTGGTTGTGATAATCAGAGAAGGTTAGGGTATAAGAGTGGACAAAGGTGAGAGATGCGATTGGATTAGACATAAGATATAACACTAAGAAGGAGCACTACTTACATCGACATAGACCTTGCTCCACTTGACCTTGTCACAAGCAACAGAATTAGTATTCTTGGCTTCGTCTATCCTCTGCAAGAGGGAGTGAATACGGTCACAATCATCCCACAATCGTTGTTCGTGTAACCAAGCTTGGTATTGAATGAAGATATCGTATATAGAATCACGGAGATCGAGCGGTACCTTACACCGGTTCCTACCAAGCTTATCAGACACAAAGTATTCTCTTGATAGGACTTTAGACTGACTTTGGTATGCCTCGATTGATCCTTTAATGAATGTTCGAATAGACTTCCAAACAATCAAGGCAGCAATCTTGTTCTGTGCATAATGCTCATCATAAAATTGTTTGAATTGAGCAAAGCTGACTCGTTGTCGAGGGTGGAAGTGCCTTGTATTGTCTTTCGTCTCAACTTCTTCATCAGATAGAGATACATCAAGTTCATGTAACAGGTTTTCAAACGTATAAAAGTTGCTTTGGGGACTACTACCAACAGCCTTCTCGACATATCTACAAAGTCTGCTTGATCTAGACACGAAGAGTTGTGAGAACTTTGGCTTGTCACCTAATCTCTGTCGGTCATACTCGATGCGGTTGCATATACACTGTGTATATAGTGTGTGGGTAAGAGTATATGTGATGAGAATGTAGATGATTAGATATGAACACCATCAGAAGAAGTGAACCCATCTTGTGCACAAAAATAAAAGGATACCAAATGGTATCCTTTCAACAAATTTTTGTGCACATCTTATGCACACTTTAGTTTTGAGCACAAATGATGGAACTTACGATTGTCTTGCCCGTCCCAGATCTACCGAGAAGTAATACAGTACCCTTGGCTTCAACAACCTTGCGTTCTTCGTCTGTTAAGCTCATTTGAGGTGTCCAGGATGATGTAGCAATATCATCAATGTTGTCAAAATTGACGTCATATAATTTCAGAGGTACATTGCCCAGTGCATCAAGTAGTACTTCTCTCTTGGCGGTAGTTTTAGATGACGATGAATCAGCATTGAGCTCATCAACGAGATTCTGAGGCATTTGTTGTCTGGCAGTACGGTGCTTAGCATCATCGATGAGTTTAGCAAGTCGTGAGACACTCTAACAATGATTAGAGAGGTGTCAAGAAGTGGAGAGAAAGAGACATGAGATGATATTAGTAGAGAGTTCGATGGTTGGTTGGATGATAAGATACAAACAGATAAGCACAGTAACAACAATACTAAACTATTAACTTACCTTGTGCTTGGCAATGAACCACACGACGATACGATCACCTTCCTCCGTCCATAGGATTCGGAAGCCTCCTCCTTTGTTCTCAAGATAGGATTCGTCTATGAATAGAGAGCAGGGGTAGGATTAGTAGATGAGCTCGAGTATAGACAATTGCATGTTTACTATATTGAGACATGAATAACTATACTCACAAATGATAGACTCGCATCCCTTTAAAGGCTTCTGAAGTTTGTGACTTCGTTCACCTTTGGCAAGCTGTTTCATCTTCTTCACGAACATCTCCTTGTACTTGACATCTCCATTCTTCATAAACTTGACCACATGACTCGTTACCTAATGTGTATGTGTGGGTATGCAAGGAAGAATAGGGTAAGTATAAGGGTGCATATCATATGCACATAAAGGATACCGAGCAAACAAAAAGACACAAGATATGCATACTTTGTAACTTACTTGAAATAGAGACCAGTCGATTATACTCTCTTGCATATTGACTTGATCCTCTTCTATAGTCAAATGACTCAATGCTTCCTCAACTTCTTCATCCTCAATCTCTTCTGATTCATCCTCTTCAGTCAAGGCGACTGACAGAGCTTGGTTGAGTTTCTCATCTGTATCTGCCAAGTTGCCATCTTCGTCCAACAAATCGACTCGTTTTAGATCTAATCTCTCTCTTACCAAACCCCAGCCTGTCAATGATGTAACTGAACAAGGCACTTGCTCAATCGTCTTCTTCCAAACATTGTAAAAGTGACGTACGGTATCAAGTCGAGGTTGTAGTGTCTCGAAGTATGTTCCTCGAGCTATTACACCACGGGCAACCTTCTGGATTGAAACTGCACTACCTCTACTTTTCCCGCGTCTTTGTAATGCAATCTTACTCCAGATCAAGTTACCGATTAGCCTTCGAGCCTTCCGCTGTTGATGATACTTCGAAATAAAGGTCAAGATGACTTCTCTAGCCTTCTGCTTCTCACTACATCTCCATAAAAAGTCGGCTATGACATTACGGGCGAGGATTACCTTGACTTGTTTCTGAATGTGGCATCTCAACATGAAACTAGCAATACAATTCTGGGCCTTGACCTCTTCATCTGTCAATTTTGATACTTCGATGGTGTACTGTCCCCGACTGATCATATCGAGTTCGTACGGAATTATCTTTCTTGATGGGTTCAGTAACGTCTCATACTCATCAGAATCTCCCCAGTATGTGAATCTCCACAAGATACTTGGTCGAAATTTAGACCTGATTACTTTGCCAAGGTCTGATGAAATTTCAATATGATGTGCGTACACAAACTCCCCATCCACTAAGAACTCTACCATAACTTGACCCTCTACAACTATCCAGTCATTAATGGTTGTATCATCCGCATGGTTGTCTTTGAGGTACTGATCAATAGCAGCATTTGTATCTACAGCAATGAAACCGGCCTTTAAATAAGGCAAGGAGTTTAAGATCGTCAAATCCAGCTTGTCTATGTTTGTTCCGTCGTAAGATTTGCTAGTTCCGGAAAGAGAGTCAGCAATATCTCTCACCGAGGAATTACAGCTCTGCCTCAAGAGAGCAGCATTCAATATATGAAATTTGAGCATCTTGGTATGGCCCATAATTTGCCTATTTTGATAAGCAAAGCAGAGAAGCGTGTTACAAATCCTGGTAGCATTATCCCTTCGAAGAGGCTTTTCCTCAAGCTGTTCTTGAGCTAGCCAGAAGTTGATAACCTTATTCATGCAAATAGCGTTCTTCTCCTTCTTTGCAAAAGTTAAGTAGTCTTTATAAAAGTGACAGTTCTGCTTATGACTTTTTTCCCAAGCTTCTATGTGACATTCTTTTGAGCAATAGCTACATATTGAAAAGACAGCGAGAAGTGAGGAAGTATAGATGATCAGATGCATCAGACGCAATCTCATATTGTACTTACGCAATGAAAGAACATCCTTTACATGATGAATACCTCTTCAGGCCATCAGACTTTGCATATCTGTCACAACAATGGCATGATAACGGCCAATGAAGCTTGACCACAGGCTGTATATTCTTTGTTGGCCGGCATAAAGCTTGAGCTTCTTTGGATACCTTGGTGGCACCAGAGAGATAGCATTTCTTCCCTCTTAAGTCACAGTCTTGAATAAGGAAATTATCCACTCGAATGACATCACCAATAGCAAGCTCATTTCGAAACAGAGCATATAGTTTAGGATCACAATTGCCATAGAAGCAGTGTGTCCCATCTGATAACATAAACTAGAAAAGAATTGATGAAGATGAGCGTATGTGTGTTGAATTGAAGAATGAAGAAAAAGAGTTTTGTCAATACTAACCTTCCAATGGTCGTCATGATAATCAATGACATCCATGATTTGTAAATGAGGTTTGAATGGTGGATGTTCCTCTGTTCCTTTCATGCCATACATCATTTCAATCGAGCCCTTTGTCAAGTCAGTACTGATTGTCTTCCTTGCCACATATAATGTGGAACCGTCTTCTATGCCAAGTGTCTGAATGGTATCATTACTATCAGTTAGGATCTCTTCACCATTGTAAAGCGTGAGCCACAATTCATTCAATGGTATACCTGTACTCTTAGAGAATTCCCTCATTATCACGCAAATCATCGCTCCAGATTTGACATGATATCCATGGATTCTACCATGCTCATCTTTTACCTTAATACCAATCTTAGCAACTTTCTTCACTGATATCTCTAGTTTCTCGAACCCTGTACTTCCAACACTGCTTTTTCTAGAATAGAATTTGCCTCTGTCATGGCTTCTGGCTTTGCTGTTAACGTTAAAGTGATAATGACTCATATTGATGCTTTTGTTTTGACAGTATTCCGAATAGACTGTAGCAAAAGCCTTATCCAAGTCGATTGTTACTAATTGTTCTTCTCCTGTGTCTTCATCTTTGAATATGATGTCAACTTGACCCTCAACAACTACCTCGTCACCATCTTTAATGTTATAATCGGACACAGTGTATCCATCTTTAAGCTCAACACTACCAAACAATAAACGTTGTGCATCAATAGAATACCCCAACGCCTCGTTGATCTTTGTTTTGATGTAACGGATACAATCAGATGGATCTATTTCTTCAATAGCAGCTCTTGCCGCTTTAATACTGATCATATTGGGGTTTGATTCATTGGAGCGAGTTTGTTGAACTAAATGTAAAATACTTCCTTCTTTGATACTACCATAACTTGATAAGGTTCTGTCATCATTTGTAAGTTGTACCCCGGCAAACATAAAACGCTGTTCACGAGGAGGAATTCCTAGCACATTATAAAGTTTTGTTTTTATCGAGTGAATGGTATCAGACGGGTCTATACTAATTACTGTCTCACGTATACCTTTGATTCTTTTAATAATGATTTGTATCTGTTGTTCTAATTTTGGTGCCTTGCGTTTAAATAGTTGTAACCTATCCCCATTTTGGATATTATAGTCATATAATGTACATTCATTCTTAAGATCTGGTTTCGTTTTGTAGGATAGACGTTGAAGAGAAGGAAGGATACCCAATTCATGATGTGCTTGATCTTTGAGGCTTTGGACGGTATCAGAAAGGCTAGCGGAGAAAGTGGCCGATTCGCCGGTATCAGTTGTGATTGCAATTCGTATCTTACTGACACTCCCGGTTGTTATTTCTTGACATTGTGGTGCAGGCTTAGTAGAAGATATCGTATCAACTTGCTCACCGGTATTAGATTGCTCAGCTTCCCTTTGTTCTTGAGGTTCTTTGTTACTCTGAGGGGTGACCTCTTTTGGTACTATAGAATCTTTGTTATTGGTCTCTTCTTCGAGGTTACCAGCCTTAACCTTCTTATTCTTATTCTTGGTCTGTCGATCGATCTTCTCAAGATGAATTGCTGACTGTTTCAGACGCGCATCGAGGGTCGTCGTATCCAAATAGGCCTCAAGGGAAGGAGCTGATTGATAAAGCAACGATTCCAATAGCTTGGCCATTGGGAGGACTTGTTTAATATTAGGATCCCTCGTCTTCGCACGTTGTTGTCTATAAAGGTAAATATATTAGAAGTGAAGTATTGCAGAAGAAAAGGTAAGGCATACTACGATCTCTCCAACTTACATGTTCTGAATCATCTCTCTACGATGATGCATATCATCATCACTGTGCCAACTTTGATTAAAGCCAACGGAGAGGGGTTCTACTGTTTCCATTTCATTTGTATTTGGTTTGAGACTATCTGCACCACTCTGGTTTGATTTGTTGTCACTAGCAAGCCTCTTCATATCACTCAGAAGGGATTGAAAGAATGAGAACTCTTGACTAAACTTACTCATGTGTTGCTTATGAGATGCCTCCTCAAGCTTTGCAGCTGCCATTTGTATCCCATTGCTCTTTAATATAGACCGCACATTAACCAATTCACGTAACGTACCAAAATTGTTATCTAATTGATGATCATTTGTAAGTTTGACATATTGAAGTTGAGCTTGTATTACACTTCGTGGATTTGAAGTGATGTCATCTGATTTGAGTTGTTTTCCAATTGCTAACAATTCGTTTATCATATCCTCAGTAAGGCCATCAACATTCGGAATCAATATCTTGTCTTGAAGTACTTCCAATGTAGGTTTAATGAAGTCTTCATAAATTCTTGTATCAATATCTTCAATTAGTTCTAAATCCGTCATCGATTGTTGTTTCGTATTCTCTTCCATACTACGACTACTCCCCATCTCATCATTATCATTATTAACAGTGGGTGTAGAACTAACTTCATTATAATTCTCACTAATACTTGATACAGCCTTGCTCTTCTGATCATGATAATGTTGTATGCAATCGACAAGCATATGGAATTCTGTAGTCTTAACAATTTCTGTCATGTATTTATAGTTTTGACTTTGTACAATCATCTCTACTGCCTGTAAACCTTCCTCGGGCCCTGAATCTTCCTCATATATCAATGATCGTATTTTGATAAGTCGGTGCAATCGTTCGAATAGAATATGAGTTTTAGTTTGGTCTATTGAAACATCATTGTTATTGATTGTTTCCAAAAAAGTATTATGTGCATCTTGTACAACTGATGGTTTCCAAGTTGATCGAATACGAAGATTTATCCGATGAACCCAACCAGCATTATGTAACTGTACCAATATTGGTATAATTAGTACAGCAAACTTCTCATCCAATTCACTATGCCCACAATCATTACATCCGCCCGGTTCTTGACAAGTAATCATAGAATTTAAGGATCTACAATTTGTGCATGTCCAACGACCAATCTCGTCGAGATCTGGCCAGACGTTCTTGATACGAATTAGACTACTATCATCATTAAGTTTAGGAGCTGTAGTTCTGCCGCCGCCGCTCTTCTTTTTCTTTCCCTTATTCTTTCGAACCATATTTGTGTCAATTATAATATTTTGTAATTTGATGTGCAAACTGTTCTATATCACACTCGCCTTCGACGCTCGTATGAGTTGATTTATCATATATGATATGCACACTATCCGATAAGATATCATCAAACTGATTGATCAGTATACTTTCAGTTGGTTCGAGTCAGTGGCAATATTATGATTGGCAATATATAATACACGATGTTATTTTTTTGGTAATTTAGAAGAGTGAACTTTGTTGCTTTGTATTGCAAAAAGTATCAACTTTCATGCCATCAAAGTACCATTAATCGAAAGAGCATTAAAATGGGATATATCGGTTGTACTGGCGGTGCCTTTTGACTTTTGATGATCTTATACCGCTACAATAATACAAACAGCACATGATTATGGATTTATACTAGAGAGATGCTTGCTTTTGGGTGGTATCCTTTAGGATACCACTCACACTCTCTAAAAAAGAGGACAATCAAGAAGACAAGGGTATTTGGTAAACCAACCATATCATACGCAATAAGAGGTTTGGTATAAAAAGTATAGACATTATATCAGTTTAGTTAACGATCTATCGATTAGTAGTAGTTTGGTATTAGCATCGAGAATATTGAGTGAAAGCAGTGGCGCCCGAAAGTTAGAGTCTATTTTTTTAGTTTTTGAGGAATATACTATCTCTTCTTATCTCCTTGTCATAACAGTAACACAGTACTGGCGCCGCAAAGATAAAGTCTTTATTTTTGAGAGTTTGTGTGGTGAACCGCAGGGGTTCATATCAAAAATTATAGTATAGTGGTAAGCTCCTTGATACGCCATCCAGTATACCATCTCCTACAGTTATTCGTCATCTTTTTATATCTACCAGCCCCTGAACATACCAAAGAATGAACAACACATCAAAAGAAACAAGTACTAGTGTTAATTCTGATACCATTGACACCATAACTGAAGGTATCAATAAAGTTGGTATACTTGATTTAGAGGTACAAATATGTGCCAATTGTGGCAAGGAGGTTAGTGATGATACAATTACAAATACATAATCCAGTATTGGGGGACCAATACGGTGGAATTCAGTACTAGAACGGTATCCTGGGGGACAACCATCCCCCTTTTCATAAAATTATGCGATTTTAAAACTAAGAATTCTACGTGCTTTTT
>Ga0214479_100191_pt1 | contig 38512 bp, 30 predicted proteins | sample M1_20Mar14CPVII9_5_FD_165054 | JGI IMG/M metagenome (GOLD analysis project Ga0214479, IMG submission 165054) | Marine eukaryotic communities from Monterey Bay, California, United States - M1_20Mar14CPVII9sort6BwellE14 | ecosystem: Environmental > Aquatic > Marine > Unclassified | place: USA...
GTATCCACGATACCGTACGGTATATACCGTACTTTTGCCTCTATATTGGCCCACAGGCTTACATAGTGTGATAATACGCACATAAGTACACTAATTTTATTCTTGTAAAGGCCCAACTGCCACTTAAATGGCCATTATTTGCACTTAAATGAAGTCCAAATTCGGCAATTCTAAGTGCACATTTTCCCCAAAACGCTATTGACGACATCATTTGCGATGAGAATAAAATAGAGTCCGGGGGCATACGGAGAGGAGTTGTGACATCAGTACTGATACGACATGACGTGTACATTTATCCCTCAGGTGGGGGTGCTCATTACTACAAATATCCATCAAGATTACAAAGAGAAGATAGGTTGTAATGAGTCCCCCAATACTATGAGATACCTAAGAACTTTATCCCTCTGTTTTACTTAATCAATAACCAACAGCTCTGGCTCTATCTTCATGCCCAAATAAACATACTAACCTCATCCATTAACAAATTAGAGTGCCTATCTATTCTGTTTGGCGTAAAAATTGTGATTAGAGTGCCTAATCTCGCGTTTCTCTTCCTACATAACACAATCTCATTTCTTCATCAGCACTCCATAGACCATCATCATGCTGTTTTGCAATACTAATAATAACGATACCCATACCAATAATGATACATTGGTTAGTGGTAAATCATTATCTAATACTCTAGGAGATATGCAGCATACTAAAAATCAGTGGCAACAGTCTAAACACTATAGACAACGACAGAAACAACCATCACTAAACATCAAAAAACGACAAAGACAATATCATCAAACTACCCCAACAAACTACAGCTACTATACAATGATATCTCTACTAATTATATCAACAATTACTTGGTATCAACAATCGTCCAACTCAATATATGTATCATCATTATCAACTACTTCCAATAATTATAGTAATATGCGTCAAATTTCTATATTAAAAGGTACTACTAGTAGTGGTAATGATCAATTATTAAGAAGCAACATATTGCAACAACGCAATAAACAAACTAAATTATACCAATTAGGTGCCCCTCCCGCTTTTGGCGGGGGTCAAGGAGCGGGTGGAACGCCCAGTTTTGGTGGTGGAGGAGCTTCGACGACCTTTGGTGGTGGAGCATCGACGTCCTTTGGCAAGTCTCCAGGGGGTGGATTTGGAGCTCCAGCTGCTGGTGGGGGTTTCGGTAAGCAATCGGGGGGCACGCCTTCATTTGGAGGAGGAGGGTTTGGTAAACAATCGGGTGGGTTTGGACAACAATCAGGAGGGTGAGTGGAGCTAGTTGATAAATGTTTCTTTTTTGTTTTTCTCTAGTTGTTCAGTTAGTTCAAGAAAGAAAGCAATGTATGGGCAGCAGATGAAGAATTTTTATTGGTGTATCCAAGTGTTTTGTTTGCAACAGAAGAGGAATGAATGCTATTACATGCAATGCCCTCTTGTCAAACAAAAATGCTCACATGATATGCTCACTATTTTTACACATATACATTCTACCAGTTTTGGCAGCACTAGCTTCGGTGGCGGAAATAAGAGTACAAGCTTTGGTGGTGGAGCGTCTACTTCGTTCGGTGGCGCAAATAAAGGCGCTGGTGGCACACCTTCGTTCGGTTCTGGAGGAGGGTGAGAAACTTTTCAAAGTCCTGAGACGTATCATATATGTTTTGCACACACTCAATTTAACTTTTTTAAACTTTCTCTCTCAAATGCCTAGGTTTGGTGGAGCATCGACCTCGTTCGGTGGTGCAAATAAAGGTAGTGGTTTTGGAGGAGGAGGGTAAGTACCGGTATCAAAGACATTGAGAATATGATGTTAGATTACGCTCACTTTTTTCTTCATTCTGCTTAGGTTTGGGAAGTCAAGTGGAGGTTTCGGGGGTGGTAATAAAGGCGGTGGCTTTGGGCAATCTGGCAGTACTTCCTTTGGCGGGGCAAACAATCAAGGGTAAGTTGGTTTTCTATATGGTATCTTTTTTGTGCATAATCTCATGCATCAATCAATTCAATTCTACGTATGTGCAGCTCGACATCTTTCGGAGGCAATCAGCAGGGTGGCTTTGGATCAAACAAAAGCGGTAATACCTTTGGTTCTGGAGGGTAAGTGGGCTGTTCAATCAATATAAACTCTTGTTCAAAACGCCAATTACTCACATCTTTTGTTGTAGAGGTGGGTTTGGAGGAAATAGTGGCATGCAGCAGAACTCATTTGGTGGAAATAACAACAATATGGGAGGTGTGATGAGCTCTGGGGGTCCTGGTAGCGGGAATACTTTCCAAGGCAACAACAACATGATGGGGCAGCAGCAGAACAATATGCAGGGCCAACAAAATAACAATATGATGGGTCAACAACAGAACAACATACAGGGCAATAACATGATGGGAAACAATAACAATATGATGGGCCAGGGCAATATGAACATGGGGAACAATAATAACATGATGGGTCAGGGTATGAACAACAACATGATGAATCAAGGTAATATGAACAACAACATGATGGGGCGAAATGATCAAAATTCAATGATGATGGGGCAGAACAGACAGAGTAATGGCTTCGGTCAGTCAATGGATGGAATGGGGTACAATAACAATAACAACTATTACGATCCATCGGGACAACCTCTCTTTGGCCAACAGTATTATCAGAGGAGCGGCAATTCTGAAGATTTCCGATCAGCTTCACGATATAGTCCACCACGCGGCGGTGGACCAGTTGGTAATTATGACAGTTCCTTCAGTGTTCTGGATGATACTGGTAATAGGGAAAGAAGACTGCAGTCATATCGAGTAAATAACTATGATGACTTCAACTGGAGGTCAGATGGGAGGAGATACTCTGACAGGAACATGACTCCGCGAGAACGTGAGATGAGACAGCGACGTATTGATGATAATAATAACTACTTTGATAGGCAACGACGATACGATGATATGTATAGAAACGACAACAACATGAATAATGTGAATCGAAGAAGAGGAAACAATGGTATTCAACAGTGGCAAAATAATCTCATGAGACAAGGGAATAATGACCGACGTGATGGTCAGTACCAAGATCGTTATCAAGACTACGGTGGTGGGTATCCGAATGGTGGAAACTCGAACTATGATAGATATTCGAACAATGATGAATTCAGAGATGGTCGGTCTGGTCGAAGAAGAGATTATGGCACCCCTCGTGAACGTGAGATGAGACAAATGCAAGACAATAGGGATCTTGGAAGAGGCTATCGACCTGAGGGCGAGTACTACAAGGCTTATAATGACAATTCTAGGTATTACGATGACAACAGATCAAGGAATAGTGGTTACAATAACCGACGAGATGACAATTATGATGGGAGAAGATCGGGGCAGTACGATAGCCGAAATAATCGGTACGACAACAACAGATCATCGAGGAATGGCAGATACGATAATAATGGACGAAGAAAGAGCAGTGTTTGGGACAATTTGAAAGATGCTTTTAAGCTATAGCTACTATGTGCATTTAACCTTTAAGTGCCCCTGTTACTAAGTCAAAGGATACTTTACCTTATCCTGTCCTGAGCTTGCCATATTTATCATTCAATCTGTGCAATAACTTGCCATAGCAAACTCCGATTAGCTTATTTCGTTATCAAGTGATTTCTTCTCAACACATAAGCCAAAGAGAGACAAGGACACATGATACCCCAAGTATAGTAATTGATGATAACTTGGTACTGCCTGAGATTATTGTAAGTGTAGTTGGGTTTTGTGATGGCGTCTCCGATGGAATTGTACTTGGTGCCTCTGACAAAATCGGTGTTGGTTTTGAACTAAAAGATGGAAACTGAGACGAAGAGGGAGCGAATGATGGCAAGAAAGACGGCGACTCGGATGGTTGAGTTGTTTCAGTAGGTGATGAAGAAGGAGATGGCGATGGCATGGTAGTTTGTGTTGGAGTAATTGATGGTACATCGGTAGGTCTACTACTAACTGTTGGATTCATCTGTGGATAGGAAAAGTTGGATAAGTAAAAGAGATGCATTATTATTTGAAAAGATACTTTTGGACACGGATTACCGACTCACCGATGGCATTGATGTTGGAGATGTTGTTGGTACACAGTCACTTCCACAAAATGGCCCTGGCATATCTCCAAAGCCTTCCCATTCAGGAGAGTCTTGGAATTCACATCCAGAGTCTGTAAACATATCTTTAGTATTTGCTGTTTGAAATGGGAATTGGCCACTGACTCCCCAATAACATAAACCCCTTCCACTAAACGAACTTGCTCCTTCAACGAATGATGAAAAGTTATTAACTGATGATATGTCCCACTCACTAATGTCACCATCAAATCTTGTTGCACCCTGAAACGAGATGAAGTGTTAGCATTAGTATTGAGGATTGCAAAGTTGATGAACACATCATATGCACAAAAAAACTCATACTTTATTTTCAGCGCACCTTAAACATACTGCCCATGTTAGTGACCTTTTCGGTATTCCATCCAGATATATCACCATTAAAATCTTCTGCAAACATGAACATGGAGTTCATATTAGTAACCTTTTCAGTATTCCAGCCATTGAGATCATCATTAAAATCGATTATATCATAAAATAAAAATGACATATCACTAACTCCAGTGTTAGCAGTAGCATTCCATAAGCACCATGTATCAATGGGATAACCATATGTTCGTCCACAATCACTTCCTGAATTGCATGTCCCGTCGGCATACAGTAGAACTGCTGCCTTTAGTTCCTCTTTAGTTGCAAAGCATTGGTATTGCGATTGGGCGGAGATGAGTCGAATTGATGATGGATTTCCTAGGAGTACAGCGATTAGTAGGAAAGGAATCTTCATTATTATAAAGTACGGATATAGACGAGCAAATTACCTTGTTAGGAGCAATATGTGATGCGAGGATATAGAGTATATTGATGCAGCAATTAGCAATGCAATAGCAATATCGTATCACAATTTTTCAAAAGATATCAGAGACGTCGGCTAGAATCGGTTCTCAGGATGAATACTTCAACTTGGCGGCAGTTGGTGGATATTATGAGTAGATAGATAGCTACTATGTCTGCCACAATTAATGAACTTATTGCAACCTTATTGCAATAGAGAGTGGTAGAATATAGAGTTTAAAAGTTCTTGCCGGTAAACGCCGGAGTGAAGAGGTAGATAAGATTTCTTGAATATATTACTAATCCAATAGTATGATACCACTTGAACTTGCTATTTGCAAGAACATATACGATGCGCTAGTCGCTTCCCAATACCCTTCCTCCCCAGAATATGAAACATGGCAACACTTATCACCCAAAGAAACTACACAGAACCTTTCCTACCTTTCAATTGTTAAGCACCCCAGTGAGTACAAGTTTGTTTTCCCTATCACATTATCGTATGTCACAATGTACCAATATTTTATTATAATATAATATCTTATCCCATTGTTATTATAAATAATTTATCTCCTACATCAATAGTGGACTTTGAAATCATATCAAATAAGTTCAAAAGCCGTGCATATGCCAATAAGGAAGATTTTTATGCCGACATACAATTAATGTTTGATAATGCAAAGAAATTTTACCTTAATCCCTTGGCAATTGAGTCTGCAAAGAGTTTGGAGGCTTTATTTACTCGATTGAAAAAGGAACATGACAATGGGAATGGGAATGGTACCTCTAATGGTAGTAACGGGGTTAGCGGGTCGGCGGCTAAACAGCAAAAGCAGCAGCAGCAATATCTCAACCAAAACTAAACTCGGGGTTACAAAGAAGTTCAGTAGCTGTTAAACCAACGTCTCAACCAACATTAAACGGGGGAAGCAACCTCAAATCTCCTCCAGAGCAAAAGGGGGAAAAGGGTAACCAGATGAGCCCTCAACAGCATCAAAATTCAAACTTAAAACCATCAACTGAGTATGATGAATCAATTAGCTATATCAATAATGTCAAGAATCGATTTGCAGCACAGCCAAAGATTCATTCTGAATTCATGAAATTATTGGACGGATACACTCCCTCACAGGATTTTGATGTGTTGGTGGACGAGGTAGAGTCATTATTCGGCGATCATCGTGATTTAATAATGAGGTTTGAAATGGAATTTGATAATGCAGTCATGTTGGTAACTCTATCGAAGCCAGCAGTGGGCTTAGTTGAAGCTCAGACATACATTGAAACTATCGAGGCCAAGGGACTACATGATAAATTTACCACAATCTTGGATGCTTATGAATCGGATATGTACCAATATCATGGTCTCCTGAAATTGGTCGATGAAATAGCTTCTTTGTTTAAAGATGATGCTGGTTTAATTAAAGGATTTGCACGCTTTCTCCCCAAACCAGAGCATGTGAAAGACCAGTTCAAGACACTAGTGGGTGAAGCTAACGCTCAATTGAATGTTGCAGTCGAGAAGGGTTACCAAGTAAGGCTGAAACATCAGCAGCAACGCCTTCTGTTACTCCGTCATGCGTCCAAATGCCCACACTCGTCCGGCTGTCCAGTTACCCCCCACTGTGCCGGGATGAAGGTATTATGGAAACATATTGCCGATTGCAAAGACAGTGTTTGCAATGTTAAACACTGTACTTCTAGTCGTTACGTATTAAGTCATTACCAACGTTGTAAAGATGTTCGTTGTGAACTATGTGGTCCTGTTCGTGAGGCTATCACACGTGCTACTGAGAAACATAAGAAACTAGAGGAGGAGAAGAAAAGTAAGAAACGCAAAGCAAGTAGCTCGCCTGCTGATGGGGCGCCACCATCAAAGAGGAATAGTATTGATGATGATGCCAAATTCGCTGCTGAGTTACAACAGCTAGAAGAGCGGTGGGAAAGAGAGGATCAAATGATGCTATCAATATCGATGGGGCGTGCCTATAAGTTTGTTGAGCGTGTAACAAGTGAGGTTTATAGTCTTGAAAGAACGCAAGGGAATGTTGGGATCACTTCTGTTACCAAAGATGACATGGTTCAGGTAAAGTCCTCCTTTTGTGTTTTTCATACTAATTTGTTTGTGCCATATATAATCTCGATGGTTTAGTGCTTCATTTGATGTTAAGTCTGCCACTAACGAGGCTTTCAATCACCTATCTTCATCTTATACATCTTGACACACGACTTCAGATGGCTGAGCGCATGTTGATGCTCACAGATACATTATTCAAGCCCGTTGGCAAGGATACCAATGTGGACCTTGGGTTTCACTTTACATCAGAGGATTCTATGGGTCATATTCAACGTGATGGGCTCATGACATTGGATGATAGAGAGTCTAATCCCAAACTTAACTCTCAAGAAGCTCGGCGGAAGCATGGTGGGGTATTTGGTGATGGCGTCTACACAGGTAAGAGCTAGTATTTTAGTGATATACATCTCATTTGCATGCATTAGTTACTAATGTATCTTTCCCTTTTCCTTATAGGGAACAATCCTGCTACAATTAAACAATATGGACCTGTTGGTATTTTGGTTGCACGGTTACAAGGCAAAACGAATCGTATAAAACCAAATGAAGTCGAACTCGTTGGTACTTTGGCCTCGGGTCCAAAAGGCTTTAGGTTTAATGTTAAGGCACCTCTTGGGCAAAAGGCTATAGAGGTGGGAATTGATACAGTCATCGGTAATAAAGATTGGGGGCATACAGGATCTCCTCAGAATACTCATCTCGACGAAGTTGTTCTACTACGATCAGCTCAATGTATTCCTTTGGTCCGGTTTCCATCATCATTAGTACCAGAAAACGGCACCACAATTCCACATACTATTCAGCCGTGGTTTGATGCAATGAGTATTGTTGTAAACGAGTTCTTCAATGGCAAATCCTCTTCAACACTAAAACCTCCATCCAGACGTACACTCTCGGCATCTGCGAGCACAAGGACCGGTCGTACACCTCCTCATCGCTCAAGTTCAACACTATCAGTAACACAAGAAGTGGTCAGGTATAGTGCCCCTGATGCATTGTCTGATACAAGTTCGGATTTCAGCATGTTACTTGAAACGCCAAACGAATCATTGTCACCAACAGAGGTATGTTCTATTTGCCTTGACCCTCTTGTTGAATCATCATCCGGCGTGTTAAGAGTGAAGAAGTGCAAGCACATGTTTTGTAAGGACTGTCTCTTAGTTTCTCTTAATCACAGTAGGAAGTGTCCAACTTGCCAAGGATCTATTGGGGAACCTCAGGGTACATATCCATCCGGAGAAATGCACATAACAGTCAACCCAACTCTTTCGTGTGGGGGACACGACAATGTTGGTACTATTATAATAGTGTACAAGATACCAGAAGGGCGTCAGAAGGTATATCATGAGACGGAAGGAAATACATATCCTGGTATTCAGAGGGCAGCCTACCTTCCTGATAATGACGACGGTCGTCGTCTAGCACGAAGGTTAAAGTATGCATTCTCTCGTGGATTAACGTTTCGTATTGGCACTTCCTTGACAACGGGTAAGAAAGGACAGGTAACATGGGCAAGTATTCATCACAAGACAAACCACAAACAAGGGGGACATGGCTGGCCGGATGCGGGATACTTTGTGAGATGTAATAAGGAGCTCGATAATCTTGGAGTACCGAAAGCGTGTGACTGTTCTTGAATGAATGGAGAATAAGGTATTGGATAGGCTTCTTGAATGAATGGGGAGTAGTATTGGATAGGCCAAAAGAACAAGAGAATTAAATGTTATTAACTGTATACTATTTGACTAAGACTGATATCTTATCAACTATTACAGGTAGGGCATACCAACTACTCCCATTAGCTCCCATCTCTCTCAAATCTCAAATAATACCCGCAGGTGCAGGAGTATCCTAAAGGATACCGCACATAAGCTTATGATTCGACCCTTGTCTTCTTCGTCTCGTCATCACAATCAATAAGCACAATATGTATGGTACGCTATAAATATGCCATTTTCCAACAACTAATAGGAGCAATAGTACTCTTAACTCCACCTCCTCCCTTTCTTGAAAAAGATACCGGGCCACCACCAAGATGATAAAGAAGAGCGATACAAATGAAAGACTACAACAATATAAACCACTGTACTATTATTTTCATACCATATAATCCCTTTTAATCGCCTCGCCCTATGTTTACATTCGATATAAACTCTAGATATGAGCTATGGAATTTATCAAAAGTTTCCTACATGAAGTTTCTAGCTAAAAGATTATCTATGTAGATAACATTGTTGTGTTTATTTGGAAACAATAGCAATCGGCCAGATACAATATGAGCAGCGGTATAGAAAAGAAGAAGAAACGTCGTCGTATAGTGAAGAAGCACCGCCATCATCACGGCGGCAGTAGTGCGGCGGTAGCTCCACCAGGCAGACTAGGATGGTTAGGTGAAGGACTAAGTATAAATGACGAGCAGCAACTTGATAACAACTTCAATGGATCACAAAGCTCTGGTGGTGGATTGGGTAACAGCAAGCATGATATCTTTATGAATGATTCGCAAAGCTCTACCAGTGAGAGGTTGTTAACACCCCGTCCTGATGATGATAACGATACTAAAATGTTTGCAGCTGGTATGTCAAAAAGCAATGGCAGTGGTGCAGTTGATCTAACTACAGATGATAGTGATGATTGCAACAATATTAAATACAGCTCGTGGACATGTCGAAAATGCACACTCGTTAATTCAGTAACTGTATCGGTATGTGATGCATGTAATACACGACGAGAGTCTACTCGGAGTAGTAATAGCAAAAGTTTTACTAATAGTGATAGTGATGATGATGAATTGTTGGGTGGATATGACGAAGATGAACCACGAGCTATTGGTAAGAAGAAACATAAGAGGTTGAAGAAAGGTACTGGTAGTAGCAACACTACTACTTCACGAAAGGCTGATGATACTGCTGCTGTTGCAACAAAGAAGGATCAAAAGAAGAAGAAGAAGAAATCTACTGCCAACAGCCATGGCAATGGAAAGAAGTATCAATCAACATTGCTATCGGAACATTTCTCTACACAACCTAATAATAACAACAAACACAAAATGAAGAAATCCAAACCAACTACATATAAACAACATTCCTTCAAGAACAATTCATTATCAAAGTCATCTGCTACCAAATCCAAAACTAATACAGAAATGTGGATTGATAAACATGCACCCCAATCAATCAAGGAAATATGCGTGGCACCTAAAAAGATCGAGGAGGTACGTCAATTCCTCAATTCACATGCTGAATATACTACATACCAACGTCGTCGTACCAACCATAACAAACAGCAACAACAACAACAACAAAATGATGAAACAACAAATTCAAATCCATGGGATATACCAACCAACCCTTCACAACCAACAACGAAATTACAAATATTAGTAGGCTCGCCAGGCATTGGTAAATCAACATTATTATCTGTATTAGCTACTGAATTAAATATTGAAGTGTTAAGATGGAATGATATACATGTTGATTATAATATGAATTCGGGTGGAGAATATGGCATGGGAAGAGAAGGTGGTGGCGGTGGTGGTGGTGGTGGTGGTGGATATTTGCCATATCAAAGTCAACTATCATCCTTTGAGGAGTTTTTAAATTCGGGTAGTGTTGGTATTACTTCATTGGATATTGGTGGCGATAATACTTCTTCATTGAAGTTATCATCATCGGCAGAAAAGAAGAAGAGGAAGGGATCAGGTAGTGGAGGAAAGAACAGTGAGGAGTATGCTGGGTCTTTGATACTTGTGGAAGAGGTGAGTTTTCTCTCTCGTTTCATGTGCGTTCCATATTTACTGTGTTTTGTTCTAAAACAGCATATGCCGAATACAACGCACATACTTTTCAAAATACTCAAGATTCCAAATCTTTATAATGATGAGGCGGCTCAATCATTTCGGTGAGTGATTCCCTGATACTTCTCTGTCTATTCGTCCCATCGTTTGTTCTTCTAACAATACACTCACCCACCTCATACTTACACACAAACTCCTATCAGAAACATCATGGAACGACATATACAACGTACACAAACACCAACATTCTTCATCTATAGTGACGTACAAGAGGGTAAACACAGACCAGAGGATCTCGAACGGTTAATACCTCCGCACATACTCTATTCACAACTAGTACAGATAATACAAATCCAACCAGTAACAAAAGCCAAGATGAAGAAGGCATTACAATCTATTGCAAAAGTTGAACGATTGGGTACGTTGTCTACCGAGTTTGTTGAGGAGATGCATCTGTCGAGTGGCGGTGACTTACGTCATGCTATATTTGCTTTGCAATTCCAATCATCAACGATGATGATGACAGGTCGATCCAGAAGCAGTAATAGGAATAGTAGTGAAGAAGGTGGTAGTACTGCCAAAAAGGATGCCAAGCTATCAACCTTTCATGCACTGGGGAAGTTACTGTATGCCAAACGAAAGCCAGTGACACACCAACACCATCATCATGACTCTGATGATGATTCAATGGATGGGTCAGCTCAACGAGGACCTCCATCATCGTCACAATCTACAGTATGGAATCAATCAAAATGGAACGATGGACGAGGATCATTGGAGTTTGTACCCGAAGACGTCCTAAGTAGAGTTGATATGACATTATCCTCGGCAATGTCTTTCATTTCATTCCATAGTCCCGACTTCTTCATGGATGTTACCGATCTTAGTCGATCATTCGATTTGATATCAGACTCGGCAACATTTATGGATTATCAATTCTCATCTTCACAAAATAGTACTGATGGTCCATTTCCTATGCAATATGCATCATGTATTGGGGGTAGAGCCGTGGCTGATGGGAATAGGCATCCTGCTCCTCCACAATTCCGACAGTTTACGGCACCGAAGGTTTTCAGTGTCATGAAGAAGAATCGTGAGAATGAATACAAGATTGATAAGCTAAGGAAACGATTATCATTGGGCAGTCGCCATAGTGGTACTAGTCAAGAGGGAGGAGGAGGTATTACATCTATTCATGATAATATTGGATCGGCACAACAATTTGTTACGGATAGTTTGCCATATATGCGAAATGTTATCCCCCAAGATGTCAATTATGCCTTGGCAAACTTGCATTCCTATGCAAATGATGCTAGCGGACATGCAAATAATGAGCCACAAGCTCCAGAGGAGAAGGAGAATGCTGTTTTACTCGAGGATGACTTGGTCGACGATGACGATGAAAATGATGATTGGTAAAAGATAATGCTAGGCGGCTGAGATTGAGTAACAGTTAGATTGATGAAGAAGAAGAAGAAGAAGAATGATAACTAACAATTTCTTGTGCAGAAGAAGTAGAGTGTAAATTCAAAATATAGATGATGAAATACTAACAAACTCTTGTCATATGGCAAAACAATTCATCTTTACAATAAGTTCATGTCAGTGTACCTACTTAATCAAATGCTATCCCATTTATTCAAGACTCCCTATTAAAAAATCAAGTAAAATTTAAAATCATAGACCATAACTCTGAGAGTCTGAGAGCTCTACATCCGCCTCTACTCTGTTAAACCATTGGATTGTCTGCTGTTTATACCTATTATTAGATTGTCTAGCAGTGGTGCCGTTGTTCGAGTTGTGGTGCTTTAGTAGTACACAATCATAACTCTCATAATAAAATCTTTTGTCCACAGAGATTTGCAAAAGATATGAGCAGCTCCAAGAAGAGAAAGACACCCAATGCTAATACTGCAACTAATATCCCATCAAAATCCTCTCATGCTGCTACCACTGCTCCTCCCCGAGAGAGATGGAGATGTGATGTGTGCCTGGTAGCAACCTTTGATTCATACGATGAGGCCGTTGCTCATGAAAATAAATGCCGAGAAAAGATGACGAATGATAATGTGGTGGATGATATGAAACAGACATCTGATAATTGCGACGACAATAATAAAACAAGAGCTAGTAGTATCGATCTTCTATCTGCAAAGATTGCTGCAAAGGATAAGAAGAACAGTATGTATCGGCCCTTGGCCTTTCGGAAGAGAGATGAGGCGAAGAAAAAGGCTACTGCTGCAAGCACTGCAAGTGAGGAAAGTGTTGTTGTTATTGCAGCTGGGGACAGTAAAATTACAAGCAGTAGTGTTATGAATGAGGAAAAGAAGATTCAACATACATCCAAGAAAGTTAAACCAAATCCTAACAATAAAGCAGATAAAGAGGTCAAAGAAGCAAGTTCCTCCTCAGCTGCTGTCACTACCGAGAAATCATCAACTACATCAAATAATAATAAACGAAAGACTAATTGGAGATGTGATGTATGTTTAGAGGCTGTGTTTGAAGATTATGATGAAGCAGTTGCTCATGAGAAGCAATGCACTGGTGGTAGTAAAAACAAAAAGGCAAAGAATAGTACGGAGAATCAACAACAAGAAGATGATGATATTATTGAACAGGGAGGATTTGTTCATGTCAAGGAACATTATATTGGTAATGGTGCATCATATATTGGTGGTGGAATTGCTCAAGTTACAAAAGTCAATGTTATTCAGTTGGGTACCGCCGTAAGTGGTTGTAAGAAGACATATGATGTTGCTTACAGACTAGGCGGTAAAGAAGAGGGCGTAGAGAGCTGTTACATTACATTGGCAGAGGGTAGTAGTGTACAAAAAGATAATATGGATAAGACCATGTCGACATCTTCTCCACCAAAGAAGAAGCAGACACCAACCAAGAAGACACCACCAAAGACAAATCCTGCACATATACTTGTCAAGCCAGTGGCATCGCGTTCTCCTGGTATAAAGTTATTATCAAGTACTCAGACTCCCGAAAAGAGTAATGGCGACGATACTACAAATAATGATAGTTTTGAACACAGTCCTTCATCACCTTTTGAAGAAGATTACACACCAGTTATTATGCAACAGCATAAAGGCGTGGTATTGGTACCAGCTCCAGTTATTCACGGGGCCAGTGGTACTTCCAACTCATCTCCATCAAAGGAAATCGCTCCTACAACCAACGATGCCACGCAATTAAAGAAGCCTCTTCCTCCACCAGTCCATGTGCCCACACAGAAAAAGACACAAGATGTGCCCAAACAGATAATGCACCAAGATGAAATGCAAGTAATGAGGGGTATAGTGAACGGTGATACTTCATTGGATCCAGAATTAGCAAGGCAATTGCGTGATGCAGCACCGAAGCTACTACAACCCGAGGCTGGTATCATTAAATCAAAAGAGTCTCCTCTTGCTCCTCAACCAGTTCATGCACTGCCCAAACAAACGACACAAGATGTGCATACACCGAAGGCTATTTCTACACACAATAGTACCGCAAAGAAGCCTCTTCCCCAGCCAGTTCATGTACCCACACAGGAAACGACACAAGATGTGTCCAAACAGAAGAAGTCGCCGCCTGAACAGAAGCATAATGATGTTGGGGACTTCTCTGACATGACCGTCTCACAATTGAAGGAACGACTTAGAGATTCCAATCTAGCTGTTAGTGGCCGTAAACAGGAGTTGGTCGATAGATTAAACGGTCACCTTGGAACCAGTATTGTAGTTGAACTTGCCCAAGATGACAATGTTACCAAAGAAGACAACACATCAGAGACAAAATCAATCAGTGGTATTGAACAACAAGAGAAAGAATCTACTGAATCTTCTCAAGATGATGTAGATGAAAATGATGAACAAGCTGAACCTAAAATTGCTTCCGAGGGTACAAAGCTACACGAGACAACCAAAACAAACGAAGCACAAGCTCCCATTCGAAGATCGCCAATATCAAAGGCAAGAAGAACACTTCTTTTACTCCTTATTCCCGTAGCCCTATATGCATATGCATTACTCCACCTTCCGGAACGACTTCTTACAATGCTATTTCTACCTACCACGGCACCTTCTATAACTTTGCTAATGATTGGTTTGGTCATGCTCTTCTGCCTATGTGCCGTTGCTACATTTGCCTTTACAATCATTATAACGCACGAGAGCTCTCATCATCATCAATCTCGTGGATTATTATCTGATATAGGATTTGTTTTGACGGATTTATTTTGGAAACCATCTATGAATGCAATTGAAGAAGAGAAAATACCATTGCCAACACTTCGAGAATACTTGGCTAGTGAAGAAGGGTTCCATTTAGCATTCGCTCCTGCTTTCTTTGGTTTCTATGCTTACTTTGGCAGTTTGGCAGGGATTGATGAAGAGATGAAAGGACGTTGTGTACCATGCAGTGGAAGTGAAGTATGTGGTTTAAAGAGTGTATCGGGTGCATCCGCTGGAGCAATGGCAGCAACAATGTTGGCATCTGGTATCCAACCACGAGAAGCAGCCGAACACGTATCCACTTTTACTTGGAGAAGAGTCTCCGACGCTCCCGGTATAGGGGCATTTGTAAAGGGTGACAAATTTGAACATGCAATGAGGCAGTTCTTACTCAATGCTAATAAGATTCGGCAAGATACCGAGGATAATGATACCCCAATTCAATTAGAGGAGGCGCTGGTACCTGTTTCAGTTAGTGGGTTTGATCTAATGAGAATGAGAGGTATGAATATGACAAATGGCTGTATGGCAAAGGCTGCACGATCACGTGCTGTAGTTGATCTATATCCAGACCTTTACGTTCGAGCAGTTTCGATGGATATGCCAGTACTGTCTGTGATCGCATTAAGAGAATATGCCTATTCTCTACAAGAATAATAGTGATAAACAGTAAATACTACTGATAATGGATACTAGTTTTATATTATATGTCAAACTAGAGTCTGTTTAGCTCTTTGTTGGATCTGGTCTAGGTACGTTACCAGCACTTGCAACTCATCGTCCCTCCCCGTACATTCCCATTAAACCCTTGTTCCCCCAAGGAAGTCAACATTTGCTGTTGATTCAGCATCTGTCATTGCAAATGTTTCACAAGCATCAAATGTATTGAGGTTTACTATCTCTGGTTCACAGTAATTGTAGTTCTTAAAAAATCTAAAGTGTGTTGGTTAGTATTTGTATCAGCCAAGTAGTAAGACACATGCACAACTTACTTTGTAACAGTCATAAACTCAAAGCCATAGTAATGATTTGTTTTCAACTCACACATTGTCTTGACAGGCAGAGCATTGACTGTGGTGCCAAGCCTCTCACATCCGGCAATGATATCCCCATTTGAATTAGAACCAGACTGTCTGATTTCTCTCACCTCTGGATCATCATGAGTGAAAGAAGCATTGCAGCGATCAACTTGAAGTAGGAACTGTCGCTGACTCTCTTCATTTCGTGGATCTTTAGTAAAATTGGTCCTTGGGCAACTAGTATCTTTATGATGTAATCCAAAATGGCCAGCCTCTAAACCTGATCCTGTGTGGATATAAGCAGTTGAGTTCTCGTGTTCCTCCGGGTTCATGAACCTTGGTTTGAAGTTGTGTGGAAATTCCCTTGGTGGTAGAATACATGGTCGGCCCTTGATAGATTGGTAGTATGCCCACTCATGACGATTGTGCATCGTAGCTATTCCTTCCTCCCCCTCAAACTTGGCTTGGATAAACTTTGGAGAGGCCGAGAAAAACTCCCCGTTGCGTGGGTCTCTCGGTGTAATATGAGTAGCGGACGTTTTCCAACCTCCGTTGGTTGCGGTTGTGAAAGAAGGACCGCAAATGTTATTGTTTTCAACCTTCGAATGATTCATCAAATGATGCAACTCGTCTGAGTCTGGATCGTAAGGTTCATTGATGGCAACACCTTGCTCTGCTAGCTTGGCACTTAACTTGACGATTGTTCGTTTGATTTCTGCCACACGAGATTTGACTTTAGTTGTGCCACTCTTAGTGAATTTCTGATGGGATTTCATAATATCACTATTTTGACCACCTGTTATTTGATACCTACTGATGGCTCCACATCTTATCAATCGTTCTTTTACTTGAGCCTCAGTGGTACCTTGTGGAACACATCCCTCTTCAAGCTCTTCCGCTGAATAAATTGAGGAATTGTTAGTGGTCGGAGGCAGGCCAAACTCTTCACGCCACCGTCTTTTTGCTTCAGCAAATTCAGCTTGGGATTGCCGCTCAATTCTCTTGAGATGAATTTTTTTGATTGTAGTGCCAGTGCCATGATAAAGATAACAAACCGGACGTATAGTAACAGGTTCACCAGCCGTATTACCAGGTTCGACAAAGGGAAGTAAATCCCCATAAGCGTTGCGCTCACCACCGATCATAACGAGACCTATGGCATCACTTGTTGGGTCATCAGCATCATCTTGGCGGCGGATCTTGATGGTGAGAGGCACTCTTAGTGGACCCAGTGTTCGATCGGGGTTGGCATCATCATTATTATGATTGATTGGGAAGACATAACGGATGCTATCATCATTACCTTGTTCAATAGTTGCACGTGCACCATTAACAAATCCACGTGCCGCTTCACGATGAGCAGGATGGATTAGGTCAGCAATGGACTGCCCTTCGGCATTCCCCTTACTAATACCTGTAATTCTGGCCATACAAGTATTCCAAACAGTAACAATGCCTTGATTGTCAGTGCAAACAACAGGCCTATTGGTGGCATTTTGTAAAGTTACAGGAGGTGACCCATACATCTGTTCAAATCTCTTGCCGCCCTTGGGATTGAGTAGGGTATACACACCCTCTGGTGAACGGAATAGGTGCATAGGTGACCTAACATTCGTCATCTTTTCCCCAATCCCTACAATAGGGAAGTTGGGATCGAGACGACGCAAGACGGAGGGGTTTTCACGGTCTCCACCCACTGAGAAATATATAATAAATAATGCAAGGTTAGGATGGCAAGATAATAATGACTTTGAACTTAATACAAACCACAAACCAAATAACAAACCACAAACCAAATAACTTACATATGGTGGTGGTAGACCTCACTTTATTGACAAACTCTTGCTCAATATCACCATCATCACGGAGACTGCAATCAGCAAATGATTCAATCGTTAATTGATCTTCAATCGGCTCTTCATCATCCCGGGGTCTGTCTAATGGATTTGGAAGTCTTCTGTTCCTCACTACCTGACACATCTTATTAAAACTCCTTCTAAAGTAACCCTTATCATTTTCAGTCATGGTTCTACCAACCTGAGCAGCAGCAGAATTGATTGGGTATAGCTGAGTTTGTTGAGCACAAGCATATGACAGACTATCATGAGTGACATCTTCTCCACTGCCAACTCCAGATGGAAACGGGACCTCATCATATGTAGCATTAATAGGATCTAAATTTTTATCATGTGGCCCGCAGTCATGTGGTGGTAGAGGATGGGGAATATCTGGATATAATTCCCTTAAACCATTTACCACAGAATTAACGAAAGCTGAGGCTTCGAGTTCTCCGTAATCTACACTGGCATTTGCAAACATTACCTCTAAATTACTCATCGTAAACTCATTGAGGGATATAGGCTGCTCTTCCATATCCATATTCATATCTAAATTATCCTCCATGGGATATGCACCAGCAGTAGGTGCCGAACGACTTAAACATGCAAAAAGAGCCAATGTAATAATACGATGTACACGAAATCTTCTCTTTATCGCTGTCGCTACAGATGGCCAGGAGTGGCTAGTGCTATACTAGCTGCGGGCGTTGGCGGAGAAGCAGCGGGTGTTGGATCATGCAATTTGGATAAACGACTATCCGCTTCATCGATATCACCAGCAACATCTTGAATAGCCGCAATGGCAGCTTGTTGATCAATGTTATACCTCTCATTCCAATATTTAAATTTATCATTGAAATATTGTGCAAGGGGATTCTTGGTGGCAATAAATGCAATAAATTTCGATGTATCCGCACCCTTGATGGTGAGTGTTTCGTATATATCAAACAATTCTTCACATCCAATCAAGGAACCTCCTTCTGCATAGATTTGCAACAAACGTTGTAGCTCGTTGGCAGGCTCGTATGTGCTCATTATAATGTATTATTAACTAAAGTTTGGCGTGATATATATTAATATAATGATATTCCGGTTGTATAATTCCAATAATAAAGCTCTATCAATACAGACAATCAAGGGGATAATATCCATACAATATCGATCTGAGTGTTGCACATACATGAAGATGAAGATTGAGATGTGATGTCATTATTCCACTTGTAAGCATATCACTAAAAAAATTTACTACTCTTACTTGATTTGGCAGATATGAGTTTTACTACGATCGATAGTCGACGGAAGATGATGTAGTTATTGTGTAATTATGGTGCCTTAGGCATCTCTAGCACAGTGTTAGAGTGAGTGCGGGGTGTAGGCTAGCGATATGAGGGGGGAGATAAATTAAGCCCCCACGAAAATCCAAAGAAAAATGCGATTCAGAATCACAATCAGTTGTAGTAACACAATACCCATCAATAAATCCATTACTAGCTGTGTTGATTATATTAGAGTAATAAGTATCGATAATACTACTAATAAGATTGGTGAGATTTGTGCCATTGATTTATTGTTAGTTTATTTTATCTGCCTGTCATATTAATTTCATTATTGTATTAACTCTCCCCAATCACAAATGATACTCACCTAACTAATCAATAATAAATCCACAAACAGCCGTATCGATATCACCAATAATAATAGTATTTTATTTCGTTATTAATTCATTGAGAAGAATTGGTATGTTGTTTGCTTTATTCTCTTTATTGTGAATTGTTGCGTGTATTGATTTATTCTCATTCGTACCTTTTTATCTCCCCACAACAAACATTAACTCTTTATAAATACAAATAGAACCAACACAATGTCAAGTCCTAGTAAACCTACACGTAAAACTAACCGCAGTGTTACTAAGGTATCATATGCCGATCCTCCGGATGAGAATTCCCCATCTCCAAACATCGAGAGGAAAAGAGGAAGAACAGCCAAGGTTTCCAAGAAGAAGGTATCATCCAAGGCAGTAGCCAAGGGCAAGAAGAAGAAAGGTGGTAATGATAGTGATAGTGAAGAATTTGAGATGCCAAGCTCTGAGCAAGAGGAAGTTACTGGTTCTGAGTCTGAAGATGAGGCACCAAAGAAGAAGAAGTCCAAGGCTGCCAAGAAGACGGCTGCCAAGAAGACAGCGGCTAGTACAGTGACGAAGAAATTAGGAGAATGGGCTGGATGGATTTGCTACAAGGCAGTTGGAGGAGGTAGGAAGTTGAGTGAAGAAGAGGCAGCGAAAGAAAATGCTGCTATTGATGAATGGTTGAGTGGAAAAAGAGATGATCTTGATAAGTTGCTCGTTGTTGGTCGTATCTAGATACAAGGAAGTTGAGAAGCAAGTTTACGTCTAGCAAGGTTTCATTGAATGGGCCGTTGAGAAGATGATAAAATAAAACATAATCATTATGATTAAAATGTCCATTCTGATTTGAGAAGTATATCTTGGTGCACCTTCGCCCCAGACAAAGCGGGGGCATCGTTGACACCATCACCCAGAAGCATCTGCTGGCTTTCCTCTTCTCTTTCAACCAGTACCATGGAGAGAGAATGATGTGGAGGATAAGAAGACGGACAAATGGCTACTACCAGATTCGCTCCTCATTGATGGAGGTATCACAGACAGTCTCGGTCTCAATGGAATAAAGGCACTTGAAAGAACACCAAAAAGAGTGATCAACATGGTAGTTGGAGATTTTGGTTCTCAAGGACCACCTTCCATCAAAGATTGTATTCCAAAAGGTGTGGAAATTGATAGTTTAGTTTCATTAGCAATTATTGGCACGCCACTCTGTGGACCGTGGAAGATGGAAAACGGCAAAATCGCCGTGGAATCAGCATGTAAGGCAATGGTAGCTGCATTAGACGTGCCTATGGAAAGAGGACCGAGTGGTGACAATCACTATGTCGTTCGTGTAGATGCATCGAAGTATCTTGAATGAGATATGGTAAAAAGTTACATTAACTTTTAAGTATCTTACTACTTTAGCAATAACTCTAATCAATACAATCACAAATTCAACCCCTACACATAAATCACCAATCATCATCCCATTCCTCTTCTTCTTCCTCTTGTTCTTCTGGCAGTGCAACCTTCACAGGCGTGCTACCACTGCTACTTGATATCACCTCCTTATTATTCTCTTGTCCATCTTCATCTTGTTCATCTACTTCATTATTGGCAGTTTCGAAAGTATCATTAAGTTCTCCTTCCTTCTCTTCACTTGTTAAAGTCGTGGCGGCGGCGGATGTCTTTTGATCTTCTAGTTGTTTCTTCTGTACTTCAACCCTGGCCTTTGCAATCTCATCTTGTAATGTTTGTTCAAATTGAATCGATTGATCATGTAACTTGTTTTCAGTATCTTCCAATTGATTTTCCAAACTTGTACACTCCATCCTAGACTCTTCCAAATCTTGCTGGAGTGTTATGTTAGACTCGTTTGCTTCTATTAAAGATTGTTCAAGTTTGATAGTTTTTTGTACTTGCAATTCCATTTCATCTTGATGTAGTTTAGTTTGATTTGTAGAATGTAATTGAACTTGTGATAGTTCTGCGGTAGTTGATTCCAAATTGGTTTGTAATGATGATAATTCGGATGTTAAATCTTGAATTTGTTGTTGATAATTCTGCAATAACTCTTGCTGTTCTTCATTACCGCTACTTGAAGCAGCAGCTGCTGCTGCCTCTTGTTGTTGATCATACTGAACTTGTAATGCTTGCTTCTCTTGAATTAGGTTCTCATTCTGTACTTTCTGTGCATTTAATTCCTCTTCAATTGAAGACTTTTCTTGAACTAATGTTGATACGGTGCTTTCATATGTAGATGCTGCACTTTCAGCCTCTTGCTGACGTTCATTAAGCTGTAGCTTTAACTTTGCAATTTCATCTTGTAATGCCTGAATCTCTGTATCATTACTTGCCCCTTCTTGACCTTGCCCTTCACTATCCGCAGATTGCTGCTGCTGCTGTTGTTCCATCTCTTCAACCTTGGCCCTTAATTCAACCAACTCGGCAGTTTGTTTCCTATGCTGTGATTGCAATTCATCCCGTGACTTTTCAACTGTATCTAATTTGGATTGCAATGCTTGTATTACCTCCTTATCTTCATCATTATCAGTAGTAGCAGCAGACGGAAGTGTAGCTTGAGTCTTATCCAATACCCTGTTGTTATCATCTGTGGAAGAAGAAGTAAAATCAATCTCTTCATCTTTTGACCCTTCATCTACAAATTCTCCTCCTTCTTCTTCTTCTCCTGAATCCATATCAAAATCATCATCGTCATCATCGTCCCACCCTAACTCCTCTTCATCATCACTTTCTTCAAACTTTAATGCCGTACTACTACTCGGCTGCTGTTGCTGCTGTTGTGACGACGAAGCAAATGATGAATTACTACTGCTATTTGTATTATTAGAGTAGTATACATCATTATCATACTCGGTAGTAGCACGTGGAGCGACTATACCACCCACCATTGATGAAACATTTGATAAGCTCTTTAATCCCTTGGAACCCATTGATAATGCGGCATTTGCTAACATTACTGATCCGTCGACACTCTTTCCTACTACTCCACTACTAGCGCCTGCAGCACTATTTTGAGTAGATGATGTATATCCGCCGCCATCTAAACCAGTACCTACACCACTGCCGCTACTATTAGTACTATCAGTACTAAGCGTGGGTAAATCAACACCAACTTTAGAAGCAACAGTCTTCGTTTCCTCCTTAGTTTGTGTTGCAAATTCGGATAAGTCTGATTTAATTGCTGCCCACATAATAATTTTGCTTTGTTATTTACTTATATATGAATATACAATTTTGTTACCTCAAACAGTTGTATAATTGCACAGCTTTATTATATTATCGTCTCAAGGCAGTATGTACTATTCTCTTATTCTCTCAAACGATATCGTCACCATGTGCATGATGCAAACTGCAAAAGCAACACCCTCTTAATTTTCATCGAAAGGAAACTCCTTAGATGGCTAAACAAATCACAAAGGACAAAGAATTAAAACTTAAAACATACTACCATTTGGAATGAGGTAGAGTGAGGTATCTTCGGATACCTTAGCGTTATAAAGGCAATTATCATACGGCAATAGCACGGAGGGCAGAGATAGAGCAAGCCCCTTGATACGATTGATATAGATGAACAATGGTCTTATAATTACTTTAATGGTTGGATTGAACACCGAATTATACTAATGGATTAATCTTAGTCTACTCTACTAGGATTCAAACGGTTTATCAGAAACCCATAGACTTTAGCCAACCGAGTTAAGGGAGGCATTGGAATTTAAGGTATGTTATGTTGAGATAAGGCCATCATTATGGAATATGATGAGATTAGGGGATGGTATGTTGTTAAAATCACCGCCCGATATGTTTTATGATTTGAATGGATAGTAGACAACTAGTGATTTGCAATTGTGAATTGCAATCTTCCCCGAGTTAGGAATTGTCAAAAGGAATGGATAATGATGGAATGATGGGATATAGGTTTAATCGTAGTTCTTCAACTACTGATTGTTAGCATGAGATGCTTCAATGGATTGATAAATGGATGGCACAGTAGTTGTGATGATATGAGTATAACCATCGAGGATAATAAAGGGATAAGACCACGATATTGCAATATAGGAGCATATTGTTGGCATATGGTATAGTTGCAAAAGGGAACGCACTTACCTTGTATTGATTGTTGCCATGGATTTAGAGCACAATCTTGTTACGTTGTTACTCGTTTCATCTTGTTTCAACAGTGCTATGGATAAAGCACATATAAGGGAAAGGGATATACATTTGGGTATATCATTATTGAAAAAAGAGCACATCGTTGCCTCAAGTATTGACCAAATAGGCGTCACGTTGCTGTTGAGCCTGTCATACCTCTGATCGAAGTGGTGAGCCAAGTGGCCCATTCGAATAAGACACTGAGTATACATTTGGGTATATTCGAATATACATTTGGGTATATTTATCTATTAGGAAGTGTCGACTACCTCAAGGAATAGGGGTGGTAGGAAAATACAAAATCAGCAAGGATAAGACACAGAATATACATTTGGGTATATTATTAGGAAGTGTCGGAATATACATTTGGGTATATTATTAGGATAAGACACAGAATATACATTTGGGTATATTCGAATATACATTTGGGTATATTATTAGGGAGTGTCGACTACCTTAAAGGGATATAGGAACATCCGATTGTTCGAACGTCAATAGGGAGCCGTGAGGGCTCATTCATAATGGATTTGGATATAATATGGACTCTATATAGAGATGATGCGGCGGTACCTCAGAATTATCCCGATGACAGATGAGTAGATCGGAATCCACTAGTATGGACCTACGGCGACTCTCTGTTTTGTCGGTGGCGTCAGAGGTCGTTATGTACATTGTCAGTACACCGCTAATACACTTTCCCCAAGAAAATGATATGTAATGGAAATGGGAAATAATAGGAACTGTTGATATACAGTTATCATGGCCAAGTGCCACACATTCTGAAGTGATAGGACCGCAATGAAGCGGCACCACAGTATTGACCCGATAGAGGAACGGGCAAGTGATCTGAAGGTATACATATATATACTTCGACGTCCATTGAGTGACGTATCAAGATGAGTCTAGCTCTGTGCTACTTACATAATGACACTCTGCCGAGTGCCTTGCCAATAGGGGCATATGGTTTTGGGTATGGATATGGATATGGATATGGAATGATAACTATACAGCGATTGAAAATTGCTTGAAGAGTATGAATATATAACTTTTGGGTCCATTTGGGGAAACTTGATCTATATTATGGCCTTTGAGCCGTACTACTCCACAGTCTACCATATAAGGAAGAGTAAGACTTGCAGTTGAAGAGTAGGTTTTTGCCATTTGGGGCAAGGGAAAAGGATGAAATGATAAGGATAACTTGCATTTGGAGCAGTTATTGAAATGAATGCATAAGGCGGCTTTGGTGCCTTTAGAATTTAATAGAATTGAATACGCCCTTGCGGCATAATAATATGAACACAGTCCTTGTGTGAACTTTGAGATGACATTTGGGTCTCTCTTCTCTCGTACTCGTTTAAGTCTGTTAAGGTGCAGCATAGAAACAAGAGAATGGATATGGTAATGAGGTATAGAAGGATATGGTAAGGATATGAATATGATGGAACCCTCGGGTTCAACAAATAAAATGACATCAACAAGAGATTGTCATAGATCGTCATTACCATGATTCTTTATTGTCCTTTTCAGTTCAATATGAACAGAAGACATACGACGAGGAAAGATACCTCGAGAATTGGTTGATACTTCTCACTAACTCAAGAGCAAGTACGAGGTGCCGATGGCACTAACACATGGCCGTAAGGTCAAACATTAACCTGATATACATATTACAGCCAAGGAGCATGGAACCTTGTGTACACAGAAAACACTCTCTCTCAATGGACGAGCCGTACACCTCTCATTAAGACCTTGTGTGGATACACAACTATGGAAGTCATATAAGCTGCCGAGGTAGAAGAAAGTACAACATACGATATGTATGGTACAAAGAGGAGACATCCGACGATATCGATGATAGGACAAGATAATACTCGATATTGTAGCCAAAGGATAGAATGGTATGTATGAGGATGGCACTTATATGCTACCTGTCTACACGGGAGTATAGGAAATGATTGGTAAGGAATGCAATAGTACATGATATGTATGTAGTGCAAATAGAAAGTCCTCGGACAGTCATTCTGAGCTAGAGAGAGAGGCATATTGCAATTATTGCTTGCTCATGGATATTATAAGAAAGGTTAGGTATAGGTTGTTAGAATGGGTTGGATTGGAAATAACACGTGCATAATGTATATCGTACACAAATAGTAATGCCAGTGCCAAGACAATAATGCATTGACATGTGATATGTCATGAGTTATGATTTGATATTGCAATATGATCGGACAACTAAAAAGGACTGTCAACGACATATATAGTATAACAATGGCTATGGATAACAGTACACAATGGCTATGCCATGAAACCACATCGAATGATGTTGATGTGAGGAAACATGAGGATATTGGTATATTTATCCGACAACAATATAACTAGGTTGTCAAGATTGTTGAAAAGGGAAAGACATAACTAACAATAGGAATATATGGTATGGAAGCATACATCAAGATATGGCAAATGCAGAATGATATGCAATAGATTATACGTGGCAAGTGCAAGGGAATCTCGCTGCCACGATTTTGTCACGAACAATATGTGACATAAGTGATACATTCAATATGATTATATGTACAAAGGAAATAGAGTAAGATACATATCACTCTCAGGTATGAAGAGGATTAAGGAAGCGCAATATGAATGACAATGCAACCACAATATGGCATTAGATGTGTCACGGTATCATCTCACACGAAAAGAAGAACGTGTATTGAAACATAACAAAAAGGATGATAATGCTCGGTAGGGACTCTCGGGTCTCTCGTTATTGAGACACATTAGGAGTAAGACTCTTCAAATGAGATAATGAGATATGGGAATAGGAATAGAGGTCTCAATTTGATAGGTATACATGCTTAAGAGTATGTGATGTGATGTCAACGGGGACATTCACTTGGTGAACAAAGATGAAAGGAATGATCGAGTCAGTATTATTAAGGCTCTTAATCATCAGATCATACAGAAAACGAAACCCGGGTATAGATTGGCAAATTATGGAGCCGAAGACTCGTGGAGAGGTTCTTATATAGGTATGAAAAGGACACATGAGATATGTGTCGACTACAGATCAAGTCAGGATAATATTAGTTCACCAGATGAACTAGATGATACGAACATGTGAAAATATTAACACATTGGAAAGAGTATCGAGTCAACGGGGACTCCTTATCAGACATATTTTAGAAGTGAAAAGGGATGATACGAGGACCTCGCCTTGTACATAAGATCGAGCAAGAAAATCGGGCTAATAGGCATGAGCCCGAGCAGGGAAGGATTTAGGATTTGGGAGTATTACAGGATAATATGGAATGTAATGATGAGGTCAGTAGCTTGAACCTCTCATACAGATAGAAATTGCAATGGACTCGTAGAGATACGAGATGCAATATCAGAATATGTGAACCTTCAGAGGACATATCTTTAGGAATTCAATGAGAACATGGATAATGGATTGCACGCAATATGTGCGCGAAAGAATAATCGCTAGTCAGTCATCATAGAGATGCAATTGGAAAGCTCGTGCGTTGAGTATGAAATCAATATTATAGACACGGAGGATATGGAATGGTGGAGGAAAATAATCAGTCCCTGTCTGCACGAGAGTTTAGATACGCATGTCACAACTTAGGCAAGTGATACGGCACACGGGGACAGACAACGAGTGATAGATAATGTTATGCCGACTCAGTGTCGACTTGTTTATTATAAGTGAGATTGCAAGTGGTATGGCACTGCCATGTGAAGCTTGACGAATATATTGATAATATCCTGGGAAGGAAGAGCAAGTACATTGGTATTGGTAACACAGAACAGCTTCCGACGAGTATCAACAGGGATACAGTGAAGTGTTATATAATAATAAAGTCTCACGGGGACAGGTTGAGAAATCAGAGGGTTAGGGTATACCGAATCACTCCCCGTCGTGAACAAACTATGGAATTAAAAAGGAAACGACCGGAAAGGAATAATGTAAATTGAATAGTCGGTTATCATAGCCGTCAGTCATAGAACTAGTGAATAAAGTCCCAAGGATTGAGGACAACTGGAAGATTGGAACTATATGGTACTAGGAGATTAGTAATGAATATGGGCCAGAAGATACCTGACCCGTATACAACTCACAAGGAATAGAGTATACATCGAATGGATACTAAATAGAACTTTCGAGGAGTATTCTAGGGAATGATTGTAGAAGAGATTAGGAAATATGATATGAATCAAATGGACTAATACATCAATCACTCATCATGTAGTGATGTGAAGGGTACAAGGTATCTTAGATGAGAGGTACGTAAAGTGGATATTGGATACAATCAAGTGGCGTTTGTGGAATAGGGCTTCGAGCTCGAACCACAAACACAAGAAGAGATTGACTAGAGTGTCGATCAGAGTCTTGGACGACTTTATTGGAACTGATACGAAAGGCTAGGATTGTGGACTAGAGCTCCGAGCTTGAACCACAATCACACGAGGATTGGAATTAGGACGAGCGGTGATATTATATCACGTCCTATATATTAAATAACTTGTGAAGTAGGGCTTAGGGCTTGAACCACAAGCGCGAGAGGAAGACGTTGGATTTGGATTAGGTTAGATTAGAGTGTGGATTAGAGATTGGCTTGAGGACCATCTTGAACCACAATCAACAGATGAGTTTTATATGTCAGTGGACTAGAGTTGAGACGGAGTTAAGACTTGAACCACTGAACGAAGGTTAACATGGATTAGAGCGCATAAGCTTGAACTATGTAATGAACATGATAATGGACGAGGTACAAGGTAGGATCAGAGGTCTGGGATCATGGAAGGAGGAAGCGGAAACGAGATGGAATAGTACATGTACATGGTATCATTGGGTAAAGGGAATTCGATACAGAAGAGAATCGGATCGGATAATAAGAAGGAAGATATAATAGAAGATGCAATAGATAGTATATTGGAAGATTAATAGGATATTGAAAGTCAATGAGGAAAAATTGGAAGGATACCTTGGATTGGATGAGATAAAGTTCATGTCTTATACGATTTGTCATTACTTTGGCGGAACATCAATACATTTGCACATGTTTCCATAGACGAATTGCCATCTTTGAGGTGATAACTATTCGCGGGGACCATTTGGAATGAGGTAGAGTGAGGTATCTTCGGATACCTTAGCGTTATAAAGGCAATTATCATACGGCAATAGCACGGAGGGCAGAGATAGAGCAAGCCCCTTGATACGATTGATATAGATGAACAATGGTCTTATAATTACTTTAATGGTTGGATTGAACACCGAATTATACTAATGGATTAATCTTAGTCTACTCTACTAGGATTCAAACGCTACTGCCTATCGTAGAGAGGTACGATTTACGATACTACAGTGATGTCGATATATTGATTGTAAGATAGGATATACTCACAAACGTTAGATGCACTCCTTTGTTATTTGATAGTAGCTCTGGGTCTAATACGAGTGATAGCGGTAGCATTTGATTAAAAACTTATTCAATCACATATAGATTTGGGAGTGCACCTATCTAACCTCAACAATCAAAACACACACTAGCTAACAATCATTAAACATCCAAGATTGAATATATTAGTAAATATTATATTCTATGAATAGCAGTATAATATATAAATAAAATGATTGCGGCTGTTGGTAACAAACGAAAGAGGAGAGCATCCTCTAATAATATTACATTATTGAGTAATGATCTATTATGTTCAGTGGCTGAGTATTTACCAAAGACATCTCGAGCATTACTAGCCGTATCCTTGATGCAGAATAATGAACCAAGTACTGCTAGTAAAGCAATTATATCATCAGTGAAAGATAATGAACCATATGAGTCATTGATAGATGATCTATTAAGTTTAAGTGAATTCGATCCATTGAATATTGTGAATTTCAACTGTCAAAAGTTAGTAGAACATAAGAGCTGTAGGGATTATAAACCACAATTGAGAGAAGCACGGTATGGAAGAAATGTTAATACATTAGCTATGAAAGGACGTAAGGGGTTAGATGATCAGATGAGCAAATATTACAACGGAGGGTGGGATATTCTTGATTTTATTGATATTCCAAAAGCATTAGCATCTAGGTTGACGGATAAGGATCTAGCAGCAATTCTAAAGTGTATTGATGTCAAAAACAATCTCAAGAGGTTAAATCTCACACACTGTTTTAGTATCGTTGGGCAAGGATTATCACCTTTGAGGGGATCTGTAGTTTTAGAAAAGCTGGATCTAGGACTTGTTCGTCAAATGGAGATGCCACAAGCTTTCAATGATATCCAACTCTCTGAAGAATTGGTTTATGATATCCTCAATGGTATTTTGGATGTGGAAGGGAATACATTTAAGCGTTTACAAGTGCCCAGAGTTTGGTGCACAGAAGGAGCAAACAATAATCCGAGCGAGAGACTTATACAATTCATCAATAGCCACGATCTTGCATTCATGAATGAGAAAAATCTCTGTGCTTACTTTGGATATGATAATGTGCAAAGTCTCCTGGGGCAGTTTCATCATGGTGGGCGTAGTGATGTTACTGATTGGTGCAGTGGTCACTGCAATTGTAAAGATGTAAATTACGATGGATGCACTCATTGCAATAAGATATTATGTCACGGATGTGGTGATGATATGACCAATTGCAACGGTGATCAGAACGGAGACGGGTGCGACATTGTTACCTGTTATGCGTGTAGAGATAACGAGGCAGAAAATATTGTTACCTGGTGTGATAGTGATTGGTGTGAACCTAGATGTGGAGATTGCCGATTCCGTGAATGTTGCAATGGCACACTAGACTGTAATGATTGCAAAGTGAAAGTGTTTGGCCGTCTCTTGGAAGATAATAATGCAGAATGAGCTTAGTCATTTCCGTGTTGGATAAATAAGAAGATTGTAGCCTATAACACATGATACGTAGTAGTAAGAAGTAAGGAAGTAAGAACGAACATGTGCACATCATGTGATCAGCATGCTATTTTAGAAATGCTCCCAGTAGCTCCAGACCTAATCCAATGAAGCACCGACTGATTGCTTGGGAAACAAAAAGATGTCTCCGATCACATCTCACATTGTATCTAGCTGAGATGGTCGAATACTTTTGGGACAAGGAAGTATTATGCAAATTCACTTCCAACTTCTTACTTTACAAAACGAATAAACATGAAAGATGTGTTCGTTAATATCCAACATATTGAGTGACACGACAGCACCACCACAACAAATATCAACAACCATCCCTATCCAACCCCTAACTACGCACACCAAAAACAGGTAGCCTAAAAATCTATGGTATTATCAACAACATACGGTCTTTCAATCTCGGCAGGATTATCAAACGATGGTGGGGTAACATCACTCCTTGTCCTTGTACCAATCTTCTCCCCATTATCATAAATTTCATACCCTTCTGGTTCTTGACTTTCATCATCTAATGCATTAATAAAGACAGTCTCCTTGCCATTGCAAATTGGACACATGGCCGACGTGCAATGATGTACATCAACTTGATTCGAATCATCATTACCATTCCCCATTTCAGCACCGGCCATTGCAACACCCGGTATGAACCGTGTATCATGCGTGGCACTTGTATATACACTACCCTCCTCACCCATAACATAGGCACGTTTGCCATCATTTTCCGACATTGTTTCAGTACGTTTATCATCAAAGTCACCATCTTCATCTTCAAATTCACTATAGGATTCGGCAGACCGATTCTTGGCTATTAGGAACATGGTCCCTAATGCCACAATGGCAACTAGACCTATAGTTAATAGTGATATGCCCACTGGACTCATTTGATTTTCCGAGGCTTGGATAGTTTCACTACCATCCTTGGCACCGTTTATATTCTTATCTGAGTCCTTGCCGGCATCTTCATCGCTTACCCATGGTTCTTCTACCACAGTTACAGACGCATCGGTATAGTCGACATATTCCGAGGTGGAACTGGTGGCAGAGCCTGATGCGGCGGCGGCACCAGCAGTACCAGTGGCGCCAGCCTATTGAGTATACATATAAATTTGACGGGAACGGGACATAAAAAAAGGTATTAGTAAGAGGATATTAATTATGGAGATATTGAACACAACTAACGCCCCACGGAATAGAAAACATTTACCCCACTAGTAGTGTTATTTTTGTTAGCCTGGTATTGTATATTGGTTGGTACGAGGGGGTATTAAAGTGAAGTGAGCAATAGGGTCAAGATAATTCCCACTCTACATGAAAATCCCCGCGCCCAAAACATAAACAACAAACACAACAAAATTAAACACACCTTGGAAGAACCACCCTTCTTGGCAGACTTTGCCTTTGCAGACTTTGCCTTCTTACTTTTACAACTTTTACCATACTTAGTTTCCTCAACAACAACTGCCTTTTCTGCCTTGGATGTTGCTGACTTCTCTTTATCTTTTGTTGTTGCAGCCTTTTCTTTTTTCGCATCCTGTAATATACGACGACGATGTCTATTATTAATACTACCTTTTACCAATTCACGTCTTCCGTCAGGATAGACAGCATATCCTCTAGCATCTAGGGTATATGTTCGTTTTATAGTATCACAATCATTAAATAGGTAGTGTGGTGTAGTACCGCTTTTACCACTCTTTCCACTGCCGGATGCTGTTACATCTCGGGCTATTATTGTGGCTAGTATTGCTATTGATATTATACGCTTCATTGTTCTATTATATATATTGTCTACGCCGCTATGCCCTTAAACCTCTCCACTACCTACTCTTGCAAAGCCGCCAAACTCTCATTATTAAAAACGATTTCAAAACTCTCAGCCTTGTCGTACTTTTTTGTCCGCTTGTCGCACTCTACAAAATCTAACGCATGGAAATCTTAACTTTTCTTAGCACATTTGTTAAACATATATTTTCTTGTAGTTGGAGATATGTATCCTTTCTGAAATCCGATATTTTTTATTTTCCGGTGCTGCCGCCAAAAGATATATTATGCAAGAGAAATCAGCACCACACATATAGTTTTATATAATATAGTACCATGACACCTAAAACAGCAGTAGTAGTTGGAGCAACTAATGGTGAGTAGATGACTGTTGTTGTCATTGCAATTTGCTTTATATTTATATCATTGCTTTTATACATATCATGAGTTGTGCATAATAACATATCATTTCTATGCTTGCATGCATAACATATATCTCAATGCTTGTATAATATAGGCATAGGCAAAGGCATTGCCTGTCGTTTAGCAAGCGAGGGCTTTCAAATCATAGCCGTAGGTCGTCAGAAAGAAGGGAGAGAAGCAGAAGTATTAGATTATTTACAACAATGCACCAATTCTGGCAAATCATCGTCATCAAATTATAGCAGCAGCAATAGTAGTAATGATATCAAGCATGAGTTTAGACCATGTAATGCATTTGAATTATCACAAGTGCAAAAATGTTCAAAAGAAATAGTTAATGACCATAAAGGTATTGATGCATTAGTAATGACACAGGGTATGGCCACAATTCAAGGCTTTACACCAACATCAGAAGCTAATGATGAAAAGTTAACATTACACTATTGGTCTCGAGCGGCATTTGCAAATTGTCTCTTGCCATCACTTCGATCATCTACCAATATGTCAGGAGGACCGGTTGTATTATCAATACTATCGGGAGGCGTGCATTCTCCATATTCAAAGTATAAGGAAGATCCAGAATTGAAAAAGAGCTATAGCATAGCGAATGCCGCTAACATTGCTGGATATTATAATGATTTATTCTTTGATAAGTTGGCACTACAAAAAGACAATGCAAGCATTAACTTTGTTCATGGTAAGTTTCAAAGTTAGGTTGAGTTGTTTGCATATGTCTGTTTGGTATATCCACCATATCTCATCTCTTGATCAATCATTCTATAGCGTCCCCGGGGTTCGTTGCAAGTAACTGGGGAACAGAGATGCCTGTTTGGCTACGCACACCAATAAGAGGAATGCAAAAGATGTTGGGTAAAAGTCCAGACAAGTGTGCAGAATATATGGTTCGGCCTAATTAGCTTCTTCTAATGGAAAGAACATCGGATTAGATTTACCAAATAAGTCTTCAAAGAAGGGAGTTTATATAATGAAAGATGATGCATCAGCAGGCAAGCTAACTAAAGGACATACGAATGAAGCTATCGAGAGTTGTTGGAAGACGACAAAGGATGTTTTACATCGTGCTGGAGTTGAGTTAGAAGAATAGAACCATGATATGTACACTAAATGAAAAGATGTGTTTCTGTACATCATTTTAAGTTTAACATACTACCATAAATAAGGCACATACACTACTTTCACTTGGTAGAGGCGGTAAGGGCTTGATCAAGATCCTCAAGGATATCTGCAATAGCCTCGATTCCAATACTTAAGCGAACCATATCACTAGGACAACCAGCACCAGACAGCTGCTCCTCACTCATCTGACTGTGAGTTGTAGAGGCAGGATGAATAGCTAAAGACCTGGCATCACCAACATTAGCCACATGACTAAATAGCTTCAACGAGTCGATAAACTTTTGACCTGCCACCTTGCCATCCTCAGCTTTGATACCAAACACAACCATTGGACCGCCAGTGCCCTTCAAATACTTCTTCGACTTCTCATATTGCGGGTCATCTTCAAGGCCAGGAAAGCGTACCCATGATACCAACTGATGACTCTTAAGATGTTTTGCAACCTTCATTGCATTCTCACAATGCCTCTCCATACGAAGACTCAGAGTTTCTATGCCTTGAATCACAATCCATGCATTGTCGGCTAAGTATATCGTCGTCAGAATAGGGTGCAGTTAGTATGATCATAAGTATCAGTAAACAAACAGCAAGTATTAGTGAACAGATTTGCAACTCACGTGAAAGACACGCTCCCAAATTACGAAGAGGTACAGTACGAGCCCTTAAGATGAACGATAATGGTTGCAATGCATCAGGTAGATCGTGACCCCACCGCATCCCACTATAAGACGTATCCGGTTCATCATACAATGGATGCTTTCCGCCTCCCCAATTGAATCCTCCCTTATCAACTATTATACCTCCCAGACCAGCTCCGTGACCACCAACCCACTTAGTCAGGGAGGAAACAACAATATCAGCTCCATGCTCAAAGGGTTTACATAGATAAGGAGTTGAGAAAGTTGAATCAACAATCAATGGCAAGCCATGCTAAAAGAAGGTCGTATGTTAGATGAGTAGAAGGTGATCCAATGTAACATTAAACATCAAACCAAAACACGCTCACCTTATGTGCCGAAGCACTAATCACTTCCAAATCACAGATTTCCAGTGCTGGATTAGAGACCGATTCACAAAAGAATGCACGTGTCTTATCTATAATAATGAAGATATTGTTTGTATGATTGATGATGATATGGTTTGTATTGATAAAAGTATGAGATATAATAAGACCCAACACAATGAATGTTGAAAAGAAAGAACACGATGCATATAATGTATTATATTGATATCTACTTACCATCCATGGCTTTTTCAAAGTTGGAAGGGTCTTCCGCATCAATAAACCGTACTTCAATACCAAACTTGGGTAATAAGTCATTAAACATTGTGAAAGTACCACCATACAAAGCACGAGAGGATACAATATTATCTCCCTTCTCAGCAAGATTGATGATACTGTAGAAGATTGCAGTAGTGCCACTCGATACTGATAGACCAGACATTGGATGTCCTCCTTCTAGTTGAGCATATCGAGATTCCAATACATGATTTGTAGGATTCATAATACGCGAGTATATATTGCCCAACTCTTTCAGCTTAAAAAGATTTGCCGCATGCTCAGTATCTTTAAACAGATATGGTGTCGTCCTATAGACAGGTATACCTCGAGGAGCTCCCTGTCCCATACCAAGTACAACATTCGGATCGGGACTGTATCCTCCATGTAACGCAATGGTATCAAATCCTTGTTTCTGTACATGTTTCAGAAAGAATCATAGGAGAGGAGGGGGTGGTTAGTTTCATTTCATAAGATGATGGGGTATCTTTGCAGTGGACACTCTCCGACATACCTTTTCTTCTGACATGATTTAATGATAGTAGTAGTGACCGTAAAGAATAATAGCAATAAGATTATATGTTGATGGATAGGTTTGTGGTTAGTATGCAGTGTTTACATGCTATTGCAATTGCAGTCATCGAGAAAAGATTTTTTTTATAAAATATCAAGATATGTGTCTCAGTCTCGTAAAAGATATGATTGTCAATGCAATATACCTACCAGCTACTTTTTATATAAGAGCCAATTGATATAAGAGATAGACGACATCATCAACGCATCTAGAGGTAGAGTAATAGATTTCTATATAATTGACTTCTGAAGTTGTAAAGGTAGCATATCAAAAAATTGAATCAAAAAAACTTTTATCATTAGCTTACAATATACCATAAACACAATATTATATCATGGTTACTACTAGATCTCAGTTAAAACGGGATAATGTCGAAACAATCCAACGATGCAGATTTTACAGTATGATTAGCGGTCTTGGGCTTATGCTACTCGCTTGTGTTTGGGGTATGTTATCTGATACTACATTTAATAAAGATAAGAAAGCATTTATTGGTGCACATCATCAGTGGACCCATGCGGGAGAAATGTTCACTGCAGCCGCCTTCTGTTGGCAGTACATGCGTTTTGAGAAGAACACTACCTATTACATTGCTTTCGTGGCCATGTGGTTGGCAATGTTTTGTAATGGAGCAGCATATGCCATTGCAGCATATTCGAATGATGGATGGATTGCTGCTCCTGAGAAAGAATGGACGTTCTGGAGTAATGTGAGCTTTGTCTTTGTTCCTATTATCACGGGCCCTGCGTGCTTTGGTAAGTTGCAATGTGTTGTTGTTTTGTTATATATTCCTAACACTTTTATAAAGTAAGCAATCTCAATATCTATATCATCATACTCTCTTCACTATTTATTGGATGTAGTTGCCTTTCCCATGTTTATTTATGGTGTTTGGAATGGCAAAGGGATTAATCAGGAAACTAATTCGAAGAAGGCATGAAGAGAGTTGAAATAAGGGAATAATAATGGATTATTTTTATATCTTTATTATTTCCGTCTTTATGTGGAATATTGAAATGTAAATAATGTATATTAATATTAAATGAAAGATTATTTATATATGTATGTCAAGATACACTTGCCTATTACCGTCTCTTCTTCGGCGGCTTCTTTTTACTTCTTCCTCCATACTTCTTTTCAATATTATAAAGTAATGCATCACTCAAGTCTCCCATATTCTTCTTCTTCTTCCGACTTTGCTGTTGTGATGAGGCATGATGAACGGCAGAAGATGCATCCCAATTATTGGAATTTATTATGCTTGATATTTCCAACTCCTTCTCGGCCTTTGCCTTCCTCTTCTTTGCAACACGGAATTCCATCTTATCTTGTTTGCTCATACTCGGCGGCCTACTTTTGTTAGCAGTAACACTACTAGGCCGTTTCTTCGTAGATGATGTAGTAACACTTTCATCGTCAGTATCAATCAAGAGAGTATTATTTTCTTTTGATTTACTCTTTATCTTTGTCTTCTTCTTGTTTACAGTTGCTGCAATGTGTTGTTCATCCTCTGACGAAGAAGAATCTTCCAATATTCTCCTTCTCTTCTTCTTTTGTACCTTCTTCAAGTTGTTATCGTCACATATACCAGAGTAATCCTCAACATCACCCCTAACCACAGCAGGTTCAATAATATCATTCATATATCTATCTACATCATCAATACTACTAAGAATTATACACTCTACAACCTTATTCATATCTCCTCGACACATTGTATAATAATGTAATACATCTCTTTGTTCATCCTTTGATCCTCGGAATGAACTAGCCGATGTTGCTTGATTTGATCCTTTTGTTATTATTTCATTAAAGATTGAATTGAAGAATTCTTCCCATTGTTTTTGTTGATGTTGATGTTTGTTTGATGGTTGTGGACGATCATTGGTAGTATGAGATGTATCATACTCATCCTCATCATCATCAATGATTTGTCCCGTACTATCATACACAGATCGACGTCTCTCGTTAGATAATACTTGATATGCCGCTGACACAGCTTGAAACTTTAATGTAGATGATGCAGAATCGCCATTGTTAATTTCGACACATCTATCTGGATGATACTTTAGAGCAGCTTTTCGATATGATTTCTTAAGCTCAATGGATGTTGATGACTTATTACATTGCAGTACTGTATAGAGGGTTGAGGATAAACCAAATGCAGATTGTATTAGGGCAAGGGTAGAACTGCTCATACCATCTGTTGTCTACTACTGAAGAAGAGTCAACTCTGGGATTTGGAAGGTGTAGTTTTGTCAACTTTTGAATAAAAAGGATACCATCGACCACGGTCGGTTATGGAGTACAAGAAGCGACTAAGATTTGTTGAGTGTTCAGACAACGCAATGTTTGGCCATCAAGTGGGGGTATGCCATTATGTAGGTGCTGCAATAGTGGTTGTTTGTTACTCATATAGGTGCATAAAAAGTGCCTCAGATTCCGATTTCTGCCAACTCTCAGCGCAACGTTTGGCCATCAAGTGGCACCTCAGAGATGAAGGCTTGCTAGAATAGTGGTTGTTTGGCATTGTATAGGTGTAAAACAAAGTGATGAACACTCCCAGCACCATTCTAAGGCCCTCTGTCATACTTTTACAGCCACATGAGGGCAGATTTCTTGCCTCAGATTCCGATTGCTGCCAACTCTCAGCGCAACGTTTGGCCATCAAGTGGCACCTCAGAGATGAAGGCTTGCTAGAATAGTGGTTGTTTGGCATTGTATAGGTGTATAACAAAGTGATGAACACTCCCAGCACCATTCTAAGGCCCTCTGTCATAC
>Ga0214479_100192_pt1 | contig 38424 bp, 27 predicted proteins | sample M1_20Mar14CPVII9_5_FD_165054 | JGI IMG/M metagenome (GOLD analysis project Ga0214479, IMG submission 165054) | Marine eukaryotic communities from Monterey Bay, California, United States - M1_20Mar14CPVII9sort6BwellE14 | ecosystem: Environmental > Aquatic > Marine > Unclassified | place: USA...
GGATAGTCATAATTATCATAACATAATATTTACATACATGCTACTTTACAAGATGTTCTTCCTTCACGTTTGATGATTAAGTACATTTGCTACAGATATTGCCATAGTATTCAGTACGATTTTCCCCAACAACCCCATCGTCTTCCAAACTAGACCAGGGCTGAGGATAGAATGAATTGGAATCGTTCTTGGTATACCTCGTTGCAAATACTTTGGAGGCAGGAAACCTGTCTGCTTTACAAAACCATCGTTTGCACGGATCTCTATCTAAATGATCTGCATTTGCACCTTCATTCCCCTCGGCAATGCCAGGGGTGGGTTCTAGAAATTTCCATTCACCGCCGCTCTTATCATTAGGTAACCAAACTTCGACCCAGCTGTGGTTCCCCTTGTCAGGGTCTCCATACCAAGCAGGTGTGCCAGCCATTCGGGAAGGTATACCAACCGAACGCAAAGCACTTATCAGAGTAATGGCAAGACCTTCGTTGGGTGGGAGAGTTAATAGCAAAAATTATCATAAGATATGAGCAGAAAGAATATAGATATGCTATATGCAACCACACATATCTCCCCCCTGTTGTATCTCACAGTATAAAATGCCACACAATTACTACTTACCTGTACAACTTGAATAACCGTATGCAATAACTGATAAAGGATCATATATCTTTGGAGTTAAACCTGCCTTGAAGACAATTGGCTTATCTGGCCTTCCCAATGTAGACCATAGTCTAGTATTGATTAACTTTACAACTTCTTTCATTTGTTCCTGTGGGGATTGTTGTTGCTGATCTTGGTTTGATCTTTCATATTTCTTCATCATATCCTCTATTGCATTAAACAATAGGGCACGGTGATTTGTTTGAGGTTCATTAACAACAGCGTAGAGAGTAACATACTCTAAATATACATCCTTTGGGATATGATCAGTCCATGGATATAATGTCTTTGCCTTGATAGAGAAAAGTATAGCGTCATTCAATACTCCATCACTCAAACCATCAATATCCTTCTCGCTTAATGCCCTGGAAACTGCTGCTGATTGTTCTTCATCCTTAATCTTCTGATATTTATTGACAGTATATCCTAATGATTGTTCTCTACTCTTATCATATATCATGATGTTCTCATACAGGTACTTCTCAATAGTAGATTTTGCTTCGTCATGTGTTTCAATAGATGTATTGCCAGTATTTTTATCTAACCATCCACAGTGAGTACTATGATCAATATCATTAAATATATCCTCTGATGTGGTAGTGGCACCTACTGTGTTAACAATGGGTGATGTCACCATGACAAAGGCTGATGCAATAAAAATTGAAGTAGGTTTAGAACAAGAGGAGAACATGTATGTTATCAAGCCAACAATACTATTTGTGCCCATTCTTTCTGTTGTTTTGATAGCTGCTATAAACCGTATTTGACAAAGACTATTATTTAATACTAAAGCAATACTAGAGGTAACAACAAGCACTAACACGGCACGTAGCATGCAGCAATAACGCAAGAAGTAGCTAGTGGTATCTTTCTTTATGTCTTGAACTACTTGATACTGATGCTGGCGGCGGCGACTTGTGGCCGATATTACCTAGCATTAGCATGTGACAATAGATGACGTTGATATATGCCAGTCTCTCTCTCTAGACCACTTAGCAGTTTGATAGTATTTTACCGAACGGTTTACGGTTAGCACTCACAGGTACTTTATAGAGCTATTTCATATACATAATACTTTTATGTACCGAGTTACCTCACAACAAAATATTCAGATATTATGAGTAGAAGGCTACTCTCTTCTTCCACCAATACTATTTCATCGATAGGTTTTAGTGGAGCAGGCTTCTTGGGGTGTTATCATGTAGGAGTTGCAGCAAGTCTACACAAGCACGGACTAATCCCTAACCCAAGTGACGACGATTCATCTGATATGAACAAAATGCCGCTACTGACAGGGGTCTCGGCAGGTAGTATGATAGCATCAGCAACTTTGGCCGGTGTGAATCCCGAACCTGATGGCATGGAAGTAGTTTTGACAGCTGCCCGTCGAACGAGAGAATTACAAAACAAGAAGCAACTTGTTAATCTTGATGTATTAACTCCAGGCTTTAGTCTAGTAGACCAGGTTGAATTGCCATTCAAAAAAGCATTAGTCAAGGCTCTTGGTGGTTATTGTGAAACAGATGCATCAGGTAATACCACAATACATGATATTGATCCAGAGTTATTTACAAGAAGATTTTCAAATGGTAGTTTAAGGATTGGTTTGACTGATAGAAGAGGATTGTGGCCACCACCTTTGCCATTCAATTCATCAAGATTATTAGAATCTTATAGATATGTCGATACATTTCGAAATTTAGAAGATGTTGTTGCCTGTTGTATGTTGAGCTCATACATACCTGGTGCTACATCAACATTACCATCATCCTTCCTTGGAGGTTTACTGAATTCGACCACATCAGATTCAAGTGATGGAAATATTGGTACTGATGCAAGTTATAGAGCTGGATTAAGATTGAAAGATATGGCAAAAGGAGGTCTGGTTAAACATGGAATAACTGGACTTCCTGTAATAGATGCTGATAAGATAGAAGACAATAAAGAAGAGGAAGATGATACTAACGTTGAGACTCATTATTGGGATGGTGGAATTGCGGATGTATTCCCAACAATAGACAAAGACACTGTGATTGTCTCTCCTGTGAATGGTTTGTTTGAACATCCAGCAATATGTCCTCTTATGCCATCAGACAGACATGATAGTAGAGAAGACACCTCTATTTTACAACAATATCTAATACTATACTTACCAGACACTTTTCGACACTGTCCAAAGAGCAAGTTGGGTTTGAATGAAAAGAATGCGATAGCTGTTCTAGCAATGGCATTTAGCTCTGACGATGAAGAGTATATATCAAGATTTCGAGAAGGATATGATGATGCTACTAGGTTTCTCAGTGAGCGTGGTTTGATTCAAGTGCTTATTTAGTGTAATATTCTTCCGGAATGCATCTAGATTGTCGACTAATTAACTCGTAAGCATATATCTGTTCACTCAGAATAGATCTAGAGTCTCGACCCATAATTAACAACTACCAAATCATATGATATGTTGTTCACCACTAGTTTCTTAGCATACCTTTTGATAAAAGTAATGTAAGCAAAGTCACCATACACATCCATCATCTTCCAATGGCCAAGAACCAAGAGCTCCTGCGCCTCTAGACTCGGCATCAAGGAATGCCAATTCAGTACCATTCTTCGCCTCTAATACAACTAATGCAGGTACTCCTGAACGTCGATCAGTACCTAGCTTTCCACATTCTGAACCACTCCATATCTTATACTTTGTTTTAATCTCATCAGCCTTCTCTCCGAACGGTACTGACAGCATTTTCATCTCCGTTGTTCGTTTAATAACTTCATCGTTTGATCGATCTGATGGTACGTATATAATTTCAACATCTTTCCCGTTTGAAGCCGCTGCTGATTGAAACTTCATTAATGATGGTTCAAATCTTGTGCACATTGGACACCAGCCTGCAGCGAAGTATAATGCAACTCGTTTACCCTTGAATATATCTGATAGCTTTTCTGTGTTGATGTCAGATCCATCAAAATTTTTGAGATACGGGAGAGATGATATTGCATCTGTTGTAGCCATTATAGTACTGGTATGAGATATCTTACGACGAGTAGATGTACCAATAAAGGTTGAGCGTGTATTTACAAAGGCAAGATAGGCTAGTGATATAAGAGGAGCCATTAGTTGGTTGTAGGTATGGGGATTGTTGTCGTCATTGAAAAGGGGAGAGAAAAAGATACGGTATCTTTATGATCCACCCACACTACTACTCATTTGTGTAGGGGGTTGTAATCGATGGCCGGCAGGTAGATATTAGGAAGACAACTGTAGAGGATATATTGTTTGTTTGTTACTATTGGTTGGATTGTAACTGAAGTTGCAAATACAGGTTACCGTTTCAAGCTTTAATATTATTAATCTTCACACATCATGATATCAACAACATCAATCGATGATGACAGTATTACCAATCGTCATCCTGCTGATATACTACCTCAATGTACTAATAACAAATCATTTGCAAAGATGATATCACAAAGTAATGATATACACGGCGTTGATAACTTTCCAATGGGATGTTCCTTCTCACCTGATGGTACATGCATACTAACTGCTACTGCATCTGGAAAGTCCGTGTTAGTATTGTTTTGTTGTGTGTTTGTGTTCAATATGAAGTTTTGATGATTTGGGTGCTTTATTTGGCCTTCGTGTAACTTTATTTGATCGTCTTAGCAAGTTGTATACACTAACATGGGTTGGTACCATCTCTCTTCCGTCTTCGTAAACTATGAAACGTGCATCTTACAGATGGCAAATTTAGATTATATGATACGCCTTTTCAATACTTGAACAGTACTAATAAAAGTGTTGTTGATACAACGACAAATCCTAATGATATAAGTTGCAAAGATGAGAATGAAACTGATATTGCAAGTAAAGCGGCCGTATCAACTACTCGACCCCAACATGAAACAATACAAACAACTGAATCTTCTACAACAACATATTCTCATAATCAAAACTACAAGCCACCATCATCATGTCAACAACCCAACAATAAAGAACATCAACAGTATCACTCTTGGTCGGCATCACTAACATCACATCAGGGAGGACCGCCACCATCATCATCATTTGCATCCTACTGTTGGTATCCTCTCATGACATCTACTTCACCACTAACATCACTCTACGCCACTTGTCGTGGCCACTCCATGCCAATACATTTAATTGATGCCTATACTTCCCAACTGCGTGCATCCTATTGTCCATATAATGCCGTTGATGAGATGGAAGGTCCGACTGTTGTTGAATTTAGTCCTGATGGACGACGGATATATGCAACTGGATTTAAGAGTGATCGTACAATTGCAGTTTTTGATACATCTATACCTGGAAGAGATGGTATGATTGCAAGATTAGGCAAGACTAGACGGAGTAGTGATGGACAGAAGGGCATTCCATCATCGATAGCCTTTCCAAAATGCAGTGTGGATGGTCCATCAAATGTCTTTGCATTGGGTACATACTCTCCTTCTTCAATATACATTTATGATGATCGAATGTCATCACACTTTCAACCTGCTGGGACGATTGTATTACATGGCGGATTAACAGTTGTTGGACATGGTCGATCATTCTTAAAGAAGAAACGCCGATTTAATCAAGTAAGCAATAATAACAATCAAGAGGGCGGTATACAGGATACAAATGATGATAACTTATTCTCATCAGCAAGAGTAAACTGGTTCCAATCTCGTGCTCGAGGCGGTATCACACAACTAATGTGGTCATCAACCACATCGAACAATCCATACCTACTATTCAGTGCATCACGACGATCGAATACAGTCTTATCATGGGATGTACGATGTTTATCTGGAAGAGATGATTTCAATGGCAATCAACCAGTATGTGGAGTTCAGTCTTATGCACGTGATGGTGATACGAATCAACGACTGGAGTTTGATATAGATGATACTGGTAAGAGAATATATGTAGGAAGTGGTGATGGAGTTGTCAAGATATATGATATCACAAGTGGAGTACTTGAGGATACTTTGAGCGTTACAAGTGCTGATACTAAAATGCTGGAGTAGAGAAGTGTACGAATGCAGTGAATGGAGTGTCCTATCATCATAGTAATACTGGTGAGAGTAGCAAGTCCAATGGTCCTCTTCTTGCACTTGCCGTGGGGTCTCGGCAGTATAATGAACTAGACTCGGATGAGAATGATGAGGAAGGTAGCAGAGAGAAGCAAAGATGTCCAGGCTTTTTACAACTACAATCTCTAATGGAATTATGGACTGTTGCAGATGGAAACTAATTGTGACTCGGGTCACGCTAAGTGTTTATTGACGTTTCATTTACAGATCATAGACAAGTGTTATACTTAAGAACTATAAATAGGACTGTAATCTTTTCCTTAACATTGAGCTCAGATCAAATCTTAAAGTGGCCCTTATGCCTATGCAGTATACAAGCACATCAAAAGTGTAGCCCTCTTGCTTTATATATCTCAGCTGCCTTCTCCTCGTTCCCATCAACATCTGGTTCACTTAATACATCAACAAATGCTTTTGCATGTTTCTTGGCTCTGAACCGTATATTTCGTCCCGGACTAAACCAAAACCTATCCGTTTTACCAACTGTCTCACCTCCAGTCCGTCTATAACACTTGACAGTCCAACCCTCTGGAAATTCAGAACCAGCCGGACCCGAGGAGATCTCGGTTGCAGTTGTTAATCGATCTCCAGTCGAAAGTCCAGCTACAGTTACTCGTTTGGTTTGCTTGATCTTCTGTTCACTACTTGTTGATGCATCGCTTAGTGGTCGCTTCTTACTGCTACTTGATGCATCATTTGAAGAAGCTACACCATCTGGAACAGGAGAATTCTTTCCTTTTGGTGGTGAGCTCTTACCACTATTCACTATAGCTGTCTGAGACCTCTCCCACAAACTCCCCTTATCCGGTACTAAACTGGCAGCACCCCTTCCTCCTCCAGCATAAGCGGTAGCTAATCCAGTACCTCCGCCATAGGTTGTACCAGCGATCCCAGGGGCTAAAATGCCACTAAACTGAGGATCGGCTATGTGATTGGAGAGTAGCCCGAGGTATCGGCCTGACATATTTGGCACAAAGAACGATGGATCAAGATGAGATAGAAGTGTTTTGTTGACTTTGGGTACCCGCATTGGCACATCAAGGTTGTTGTCCTCTTCACTCTTCATTTCATCAACTTCCATATTATTATCATCACTTTTATGTTCCATTTCAACAACCGGCGGTGGAGTTGGTGGAATTGGAATATCGGGTATTTTAACAACACGCATCGGACCAACCGCCTGTGGCTGTGGTGGCATATAATCCATAGGATCTTCTTCTGGTTTTGATGATTTAGGAACAGAAGGTCCCTTCTTGGATGATGATGAAGGAACTGCACCTGGTGTCTTTGCAGCGTCTGCCACAGAAGAGATGTTGCCATTATCAACATTATTGTCCTTCATATCTGTATCCTCGCATTTCTTCTCCTCGATATCACCCTTACCCTCGCTCTTCTCCATCTCCTTCTTCTCAGCTGCCAACTTTTCTTCTTCCTTTTCCCTTTCTCGCTTCCTTTTGGCAATCTGAGTCTTTTGGTACTCAAGCATACGGTTCCAAGCCTCAGTTCGATCAACATACTTCTCTTGAGCATCATTCCAGTCATCCTTGACTTCTTGGGCCTCAACAATGGCAATTTCACGGGCTTTGACTGCTTCTGCATAGGCACGTCGTTTGGCAACATAACAGGGTGGATATGCTGCAGTAAGAGATATCGGTAGCATATCCAAAAACGATAGAGGTTTGTGTGACAACTGAGAATGAGGACGTGTTTGTGGTTGCGACGACGAGGGTGTGAATTGAGGTAAGTCATCTATTGTTAGATCGGGAGATACTCGACGACGCTTCACGACGGGCTGTTCCTCTTGTTGAGTGTCAGTACAAACCGCATCGGTAGCCTTGTCAGTAATCTGGGACGAATAACCAACTTTTCCTCCTGAATATCGTACGGCTCCCATGTTAGGACATCTTCTTCTCGCACACTTCTGCTTTAGACTGTTCGGACCGCCAAACTTTCGTTTGTCAAGACAATAGATGCACTCGCCACAATCCTCACGCGAACATGCCTCGCATTGTCCACAAGGTTGCTTTCTGATAAACTCAGTAGCAGTAACAGCGACTTTTGTGTCAGGTGATGAAATAGGCTCTTCTACTTTCACTTCTTCGGGGGGCGGGCCAGCCGTATCGTCTACTTTCATTTCTTCAACCGTGGAAACCACATCTTCTACCTTCTTTGCATCAGAGGATGGAAGAACAGGTTTAGGCTCATCTTCCTCCTCAGGTTCGGGTGGTGGTTCCTTTCGATTGACCTTTTCTCCGAGAAGTTTACTTAAACTCAGTATCATGGCATCGACTAGGCGTGGTCCTTTCACATCATCTTCCCTCTTTGCAGGAGATGGTCGAGGCTTACAAGGAGTCTTTGAGGTAGCAGCAGCAGCAGCAGCAGATGGTACACTTTCTACTTTGGGCTTGCCTTCACCATCCCCCTTTGACTCTTCCTTGACATTTGCAGCAGTCTCCTTCTTATCATCCTTGGGCTGCTCTTCCTTTATAGGACTCTCCTTCTTTCCCTCTTTACCTACATCACCGCCCTCTGCCTTGACCTTCTTCTCATTCTTCATCTCCTGCTTAATCTTGTCCAGGAATTCCTTCATTTCACGATTATAACGTTCCTTGTCCTTCTGTGCCATGGCTTCGTATGGTTTCTTCTCCTCCGGATTTAATGCACGCCTGTGATGTATGTGAGGAAGAGATTGAATTGGTGCAACATATTAGTGAGTACATATCTTGTGCACACATACAAAAAAGCAACTCAATGCAACAACCAGTTTTACAAAGTCGAAAATACTTACCATCTCTCGCCCATGATAACACCCTGTTCAGTAAATTTCATACCAGGGAATTGACCATTCATATTCTTGCGTTGTTCATTCGTAAAGAAGATGTATGATGAGCGGGCACCCTTGGGACCTTTCTTCCCATTCGTTTCTAATAACTTGATATCTGCAGGTGATAATCCAGCAGAAGCAGGACCACGCTTCAACTTTCCAGGACTAACATTGTCAACAGGAGCAGACTCTACATATCGATCACAATTTTCACCAAATCGTCTTTCCCAAACAGCTGGGGGTACCAATTCTGGAAAATGCAAGTATAATCCACTATTCACATCACTATCAAACATATCACCAACCGTACGTTCAGTGGAACTACCACGATGGGGTTTTAAGCGACGTTTGTCTAATGTGTATCCAGCTCCTTTCATGCTTTGGCTAAATACAGTGGATGGTGTTATGTACTCCTCCTCCACGCCATTATCAGACATGGCCTTGATAAGATATTTAGCACGTGCCTCTTCTTCACTACCAATAGGTGGAAAAGATGATGTATTAGATGTAGTTGGTATCATTAACAAGCCAGGAGAACCAATGGGTGGGATGTGTATCTGTCCTTTCCGATGTGCCGCGGCGGCTGATCTATTGGAATGATTACCAACACCTGTATTACTGCTTCCCGCATTAGACTTGCGTCGACCAGGACGGGGCACACCTGCATCAGAACGTTTAGCTCGTTTCCTTGCTGGTTTCTTCTTCTTTGTTGCAGATGATGCAGCAGAAGAAGATGGTTCTTTTTTCGCTGGTGGTTTATGAATGACAACGGATGATGATGCAGCAGTGGAGTCATCTGTATTGAGGCGCTTGAAATTCTTGTTGGTGGCACTTTTGCTTGAAGTAAATGTCATATCATTAATCACCCCGTCATTATTAACAATGGTTGCCATTGCCATGACATTGTTATTAACAATATTAGACATAGATGCATTAACAGCAATTGGCAATGCCATGGGGATATCAGATGTACCCGATGATGGCATTCGATTAAGATTTAGATTATAATTTGACACAGCCTGTTGGGCTATATCACTACCTTGATAAAGAGGAGGATTAATAACTTGAATAGGCTTCTGATGTTCATGTTGATCCACATTGACAGCCCCTGTATCCAATGAGGAGGAGGCATTTGCATTGTTTAATGTGGCCATGATTGCTTTCATTGAGGTACTAGCCTCGCCATTGGCATTACCCGCGGTTGCCATTGCTAATGAAGATGTAAGACGAGATGAGTCGTCGCCATCAGTTGAGGTGTCCATTATTGATGAATAGTCGGCGGTGTACCTTATGTTGTGATGTACAATGTGTATGAGGGGATTGATGCACCGACTTGTGTATAAAAAATGACAGCGTTACGGTCGTCGGGAGACTTATTAATAGACACTGTAGTGCACGAGATGAACAGAACAATAAATCAGCCTAATGGTGTATGTCAACTGAGGCCGGTAAATCTGTAGTGTGATATGAGCCGCGGCCGATAGGGAGAGTTCCTATGGAGGTTATATATCAATATATTATTGATTATATCGTGTGTGTGCTTTGATATATTGTCTTTTTCCGCTGCTAATGGAATGGTATGGCGGCGGCGGCGAGAGGAACAAATTAGTGGTAAAGCTGTACTTGTGATGTTCAACATTGTGGCGTGTAGAATTTCAGTAGGAGCCGTCGTAAGTTTTTGTTAGTAAATAGTATGGCGGCGGTTTGGTATCCAAAAACCAAGAAATGGAAATGACGACCACTCAATAAATGCCTTCTCTTCTCTGTTTTGTTGGTTCAAATAGGTATTACTGTGATATCGCGCTCATCGTCGGTTTAGAATTATTATTACAAATCACCGCCGTATTGATCCTAGCCAATAAAGATAATACCACTTTCAATCTCTCCTGTCATTTTAATTTTAATTTCAATGCAAAATGGCAGACAACTCAATAGTACAACTAGGGTTTGCTCTCCCAATCAATACCGATGACGATGATAAATCAGAAGAAGATTCTATTCCATTATGCCATCAATCACCATACTGGTCAACTTGGGATGGAGGTAAGATTGGTGGTATGCCTTCATGGTTAAATCCACGTGATGTGCCTCAACATGTATTGAGATGTCGTGGTTGCTCGTCTAGTAGTACCAATAGTAATAAAGAAGGACAAAGAAATGAAAATGATGGTACTATAATGCAATTTGTAGCACAGTTATATTGCCCTGCAGATGATGTTACCAATAATGATGCCGCATTTCATAGATCTTTGTATGTATTTGCATGTAACAAATGTTGCAACTCTTTATCAACTAATTCATCGACCAGTAATAAGTTGTCAAACTGTATACGTGTACTACGATGTCAACTACCCAAACAAAATGATTTTTATCCATCAACTGGTAATGAGCCGGAAGAAGATGACGAACAACAAGAAAAAGAGTGGACTAAACATACATCACAATATTGGGCAACGTCTACAAATAATGATAAATTAAACTTATGCACAGTATGTGGACAGGTTAGCAAAGGCAAATGTCCCAAGCAGCAGTTATGGTTCTGTAGTCCGCAACATCAAAAAGAATATTTACGTTTGTCAAAACAATCAAAGGGAGGAGATAATACTCAGAGTGGCAGTATCAAGTATTCATCAGTTTGTTATGAAAGTGAATTAGTTGTAGAAGAAGAACCAATTGAGGAAAAGACTACCAAATCATCGAATGATACTGCGACCACCTCTGCAACTACTGATACAAATGAAGTATTATTCCCAACCAAGGACATCACAGATTCAGATGCAAACTTGGAACAATCCGATTTAAATGAACTAACTGGTAACGTATCAATATCACAAGCAGCGACAACAATGGGTGTAACTGATCCTGTAACACTTGAATTCTATGCACGAATGTCAATCGGTGGTGAGGAGAATGATGTGAGAGATCAGGTATTACGATATAATCGTTGGCCTGAGATGAATAAGAATGAAGAGAATGATACTGATGAAAATGAAGAGGATGACAACAATAATGTTGGTCCACTTTGGTTATCATCTGACAATCGTCCCCCAACTTCACAATCACCTTCTGAAGAATCCTTCCCGCCTCTATGTCAATACTGTGGTGCTCCACGATCATTTGAGTTTCAAATCTTACCTCAAATGTTACACTATCTATTACAAGATCCAAATTCTTCTAATGATGATGAACAACCTCGTCAAGTATTGACCGAATCAGAAAGGGCAGTACTATTAGAAGCACAAACAAAGATTGAAAGTGGTGTAGACTTACCTGAAGGGTTTAAGGAACAGCATGAGAAGGTGTTGGAGAATGCTCGTGCATCTTTATTGTCTGGTGGTAGCAGTAGTAGTAAAAATGGTAGTACGAATCAAGATGGAGAAGAAATGTTAGATTGGGGTACTATTGCTGTGTATACATGCACAGCAAGTTGTGGTGGAGGGGGGATAGTAACTGGAAATGAGGAGAATGGAGCATATTTGGAAGAAGTTGCTTGGGTGCAACCACCCTTGGACTAAAAAGAATATATATATTGGAAGAAGGTAGGTCGGCTTGGATTGAAACTTATTCTTAATATACTTTAATTTCTACTCTACTAACTATAACTCTCCTCCCTTCCCACGCTTTTCTCTTCAACTACCCAAGACAGCACTCACTTAGCAACCTCATTGTAGGCTTGAAACTAAGATGACATACTGACACGTCTAACTGCTCTACGGGAAACTTGACAAGTATCCAAATCATCAAAGTTGGTCTCCCACTCTGCCAATATCTCTTCATTCCTTCTTGTTGTTTCGTCATCTTGATCATCACTGTCAACCACTGGGAACAACTCTTCAGATACAGCAACAACCTCATCAGTTAGATGTTCGACTATATTGGGCGGATCATCCTTGACATATTGAGCAATAGAATTGCGACCCAAGTTGAACTTGACATCTTTTGATTTCACTACTACTGCATTTGGGGTTACAGTTGCCACCAGAGTTGTGTCCTGATTGGATTTGACAGCTGATTGTAAAGTTCCATCATAAGCAGAATCATGAGAAGTTGTTTCAGTTGTCTTCTTGGACTTTAATGATGCTTTACATCTCTTCTTCTTGGTGGTAGTCTTCTGTTGAGATTTAGCTCGGCGAGGAGATTGACGTGTTGGGGGTACATTCTCATCCAAACATTGTAGAGAACAACGTCTCTTTGTTTTTTGGGACCTTGACCTTGATCTTGATCTTGAACTGCGACGTCGAGATGCAGAAGAAGTTGCTATATCAGATTGCTTTATACCGTGTTTGGTTTCATCTCCATCATCGACTTTCTCCTCTTTCTTGGCCTTTGCAGCAATACGCTTAGAACGGCGGAGGGGGTGATTTGGCATTGTGTATGAGGTCTCAGATATATAACACAATATTTCAGCTACACATCCACTAAGATCTAGACCACCGATTGTTCCCGATAGTGGGGAGAGGGAAAGAGAGAAGAAGAGGGAGGAGGAGATCGATCAGTTCATCTGTCGATTTACATCAATGAGAAAAAGGATACCAGGTCTTCTTTTCTCTCTCTCTCCTTTTCTTACAGTTTCTGGTCCGTCCACAAGAGTTGAACGTGAGAGCATAGTATTCAGGCCGTCGTATATTATATGGTAGGGCTTCACACCTTACACCGCTAAGCTTAATTACCCACCATACAGTTATTAAGGACATAAACATATGATGATGTGAGCTAGGCCTGTATGAAAGACAAAATATTAATCAGTGTACGCAAATGATCATTTCAAAGCCGCCGGTATATTGATACTTAGTTCCTATACAGTGGCGTAACAAGTAATACGGTCATGGTAGTTGCTCATGAGTGCTCTATGCAGTGAAACGGGGTTAGTCGCACACCCTGGAGAAGGTCCTCCCCCCATTTGATTCGTGTTTATGATCTCAAGTCTTGTTTAGCACACATCTTGTGCTCATAAATTGGAAGAGGCTCTATTGTCATCATCTCCACTGCTTATCTTAACTATCAACAATGAAGATCTCTGTTGCTACTACCGTCCTTGTTGCCTTTGTGGCATTGGCTGCTACTCCATCGTCTGTTGTTGCATCAATTGGCTCAAATGATGGGGATGGATTGGGAAAGAAGTCGGTTCATCTCCGTCGACGTACAACTGAAACTGGTGGAGTAAATGATGTATCTCTTGATAGTGAAGAGTTTGTTGATGAGGAAAAGTTGGAGAGGCAACTTGGTGGGAAGTCGATGAAGAATCGGCCTTCTTCTTCTCCTGTTCCTTCTGTTTCTACTACTCCTTCGGCAAAGCCATCGTTGTCCTTGGTACCAAGTCAGTCAGTTTTCCCGTCCATTAGCGCTGCACCAACAAATTGTGGAGACACTGTCGGCATCTTCACATCGCAAACCAAAAACTTGATCACGTCAGGGCAACAGTTTACATTCGACATTGATGGTCTTGAAGAGTCCGAAAGTGATGTACAAGTAGAAGTATTCAGTCGTGGTGATCTTGGATTCACCACTGAGTATTATGTGGTTACTGATGAAGGAGGCATTGTGTTAGGAAATGCCGGAGGAGACAGTGTTAGTAGTGGCGACTGCAATACTATCCCCAAAGTTGATGTGTTCTCTATCAGCAAGGATGATTTTAATGGATACATCGCCGCTGATCAAACGTTGACGATTGAGGCCGATGCAACTTCGGCTGTCAATACCTTCTGCACATACGACGATGTATATATCAAGTTGACATACACATACATCTCCTGTTCAAAAACGGTTTCCCCGACAACTACTCCTAGCATTAGTAGCGTTCCCAGCGATACCCCAAGTAGTAGCAACGTCCCAAGTATGCAACCAACAAGATGCCCAGGCGTGAGACGCACGGGAAGTAAGAGCATGAAGGCCAAAATTGGCCAGGGTTTGGAAGTTGACATGTCTAATATCAATAGCGCATTATCTTCATTTGCATATGATGATGTATCATCGATCAAAGGTGAATTCGAAGCACTCGGTTATTCACTTATTGCAACGCCAACCCACAATGGAATAGCTGAAAGTATGCGTGGTACCACAAACATTACTGAGCTAGGTGTGTTTAATCTTGACGAGTTCGGGTGCTCCTGTAATCCAATCCTACCCTCCAGTGGATTCGACAACAGTCTTATCAATGGTCACCCTTATCTGCTGTTTGCCGGATTTGATAATACTGGCTTCCGTGGCACTGCTGCTCAGCTTTATCGAGACTATGAAGGAGAAGATGATATTGATTTGAAACAGCTCTTCTCTCCAAATGAAAAGCGAGAACTCTATGCTTATGTTTTGAATGTTGATGGAACGGAGGTAGTTGATGTTAGCAATACTACAAGTACTACCTTCTCTGCTCCTGGTGCCAACCAGCTCGGTCATAATCCTGGCTCCAACGGATACTACCGAACCAATCAGTTTTCTTACGATGATGGAATATGGGGGTTCCGAATCGGTGGTAGTGGTCTCAGTGGCAATGCGGGCCCTTATCTCTCCGGGGATCCATCAAGTTCGTATGGGGCTGAGAACGCATGCAGTGGAGACTACTCAGCTGATGATTTCTATTGGGGTAACAGGACAGTTACAACAGATTACGCTCTTTACTTTGCTGTCAAGCGCGTCGGATCACAATGTATTGTATGATTATATGAAGCTGGGCTTTTGTGTCTCTGGATGCCCCCCTCTCCAGTATGTTGATTAGCAACTTGGAGACTGTATAGAAGAATCTGTTTGAGAAAGGTTGGGGTATATGTACCTCTATATAACTTACATAGTATCCTTTTGTTTGCAAAGTATAGTGCTATCTTATAACTTCACTATGCTTCCTATTAAGAACAACTATCTTAAGTAAGATAAGATATATCATAGCTCATTGATCTCCATCGTAGTCATATCACTAAAGGCAACTCTGGCAGCTACATACAAAGCAAAGAAGATGATACAGAATAGAGTCAAAGCTATCTCTGTTCCTGAGCATGTTGATCTTTTGTCCTCTTCATCATCAAACAAGTGATTTATGAACTCTCCCGAAGTACCATCGTTCGCCTTTTCTTTGAGATATCTCCGTCTCTTTTCACGATGAGCTGGATCTTTCTCGTCGAATATAGACACTGTAAACTGTCCACTAGTATCTAACGTCATTCCAATCTTAACTTGTCTTGATTTGTGGTCATTCTCTTCGTCATGTAAACGACATAGTAGAAAGTCAAATACCCCCATACATTGATACGTATCTCCATGACCAATACATTCTACAGCGATTACAGTCACCCCAGTTTGATTGATATTAGCAAGTGTAAATGTCTGTGACCCCATTGAAGGGAGAGGAGAGTCTTTCTTTAATATCTCTATATAATGACCTTGGTTCTCGTTGTTGGATCCTATTATCTGTCCCTTGGTAAATGGTACTTCATCTGAAGAACTCCTCTCGTGTTGTACCCAAACACCAATAGAATGAGGCAATACATCTAGCATCATAGCATTTCTTAGCTCATACAAGGGCACTGTCTTTGATAGTAGTGCAGCTTGTATAGCCAACCCCTCACTCACAGCTGTCTCTGATATGGATGTGCATAACTCAAGAGGTGGTGGAAACTTGCGACTGAGCATTCTTCTAATAGTTGGTATGTGTGTTGATCCTCCAACTAGCACGACCTCATGTATCTCTGCTGATTGCTGTTGATTATCTAACACTGATAAAGCAACATCAACTACTTGTTCTGCACGATCGATAAGTTGTTGTATTACCAAATTGAACTCTTCTCTAGTGATAGTGATAGTACGACCATCATGTAAAGTGATTTGTGTTTCAGCAACTTCACTCTCTTGGTTTTTGTTATCATTGCCACAAAGCTCTTCTTTTGCACAACGACATGCACTGATAAGATCTTGATGTTCAGAAGCTTTCCAAGTTGTAGTTGCTGTTGCTTGAGTAGATGATACGTGTTCCTTCCAAATATAGCGAGCTAGCAATTCGTCTACATCGTCACCTCCCAAGCAACTATCTCCTGATGTTGCAACGACATGGAATTGAACATTATCATCCTTGAAGTCAATATTTGTGATTGAACAATCAGTTGTTCCTCCTCCCATATCAAAGACAAGTATGTTCTTTCCTTCGGATTCCATGTCTTCTCTATCTCGCGGTATGTTAGGAGAGACAAAGTGACCATATGCCAATGTTGCGGCAGTACTTTCTGTCATTACACTGACTTGACCAGTAAAACCTGCATTCTTGGCTGCATTCTGAATGGCACTTCGTTGTGCATGACTATAGTGTGCTGGCACGCCAATTACACAGTTTTGTATGTCATCTCCTTCTTCTTGTATACCCGGAGCTCGTATCTTGGATCTATTGTTATTAATTAGATAATCAGATGCAGCAGTACGTATAGATTGTAAGAGAATAGTTGAAACTTGCAATGGTGATACTGAGCACTCTTCTGATATTTGTATACCAACACCTTCTTGCAACTCATTCTCTGGTTTTGATTGTTGCAATTTCTCTTTATTTGTTGTATTACCACCAAGCACATCAGAGAAACTAACATCTTCAGTCTTTGTAAATTGCTTGTTTTCTTTATCATTCTCATTATTATTCAAACTTGTATCATCATCTATAACAACTGCATTGAAGGACAATGAGTTCCAAAAGGTTGGATCGGAATCTCTCAATTCAATAGCTTGTCTTGACGTCATTCCTACTACACGCTTAAATGATGTGACTAGCGTACTACCTGATGGAGCATTTTCATCATCAGCTTTAATTGCTGCATAGCCGACTACATTGCAATCGCCTTTAGTAAATAGCACAGCAGATGGTACAATCTTTCCTCCTTTACTACTACCATTGGATGGAGGAAGTGCTAAATCTTTATATCCAAGTCGAAGTACTTTACACCGCGATCTTGATATATCATAACACTATAACAGTTGTATGGTTGTGATGTGAGAGTAAAAATGCATAAGAGTGTACAGAGTGTTGAACATTAAATCGTTACTCACTGCTGTGGTACAATTAGTAGTACCCAGATCTATACCAATCCAACCACCTTTATCTGATGCTACTGACATCTCTTTGCTGCCTTCCGTCAACCAATAATAGCCTAACAAAGTTATGATTGGTTAGATCTTTGATCTTGCAATGATATGTATTTAGAAAAATCGGCGGTATTATAACGAACGCCCTTTGCAACTAATAGTAGTTGATATGTTAATCTAATATGGTTTGGGTACTAGGAGTTGTTGCTACGCCGTAGGAGGTGGTTCTAAACTACTAATAGTTGCGCCATGATGGTGTACATACGATAGGTCAAAAAATGAGCCAAAAATGAAGAGAGGCTAAGATACCGGGAGTTAAATTATTCCACACGTAGGCCAGCGCGGTATTGAGAAATCGATTAGTGGCTTAGGCATTGGAAGATGATTTATTTGTGTGAACAATGTGCACCCTTTGCAATCCATACATGCCTCATCAATACTTTCTTATGTATCAATTCATTGTAACATGATTGAAATAAATGTACATATTGTAGCGATTAACGCTAGAAGCTAGAACAGTGCTCCCGAAGGAGACTGTATTACACGGTCTTATATTGATTGGACTTACTTTTACTATGATTACACTCTTATTATGATAGAAAACAAAGATGGTTTTGGTACTTTTGGGGTACCATGAGCTTCAGCTTGTACACACAGATTACGCTGCTACGCTTTAGCTCGTACACGCAGTTCATACTGCTACACTCCACCTCAGGAAATGACAAATTGAAACTTGAATTACCAATTTGTTGTTTGCTGGAAGAATGGAAGAATATTACTTGGATGTGAGACTTGGGTTCGAGTCTTGGATGTTAGAATGTTAGAAATTGAGAAGACATCAAGGCCTGGCCGGCTGGCAGTTTTCACAGGAACCCCATCGGAAGGTGCAGCTGGTCAAGGACAGACTAGATTGATGGTAGCTCCATGTTTGGTGGTGGTCCTATACCGTTACACATAGCACTTCAAGTAAAGAGTGTACAATTACAACCAGAACATAAATTAATTACTGGAAACTACAAACTATCGGCAATCCTATTTCTTCCTTGCCTTCTTGTTACTCGACTTTTTCTTCAAGGAACCAATCTTCCTCTTACCATCAAGTCCAGCCTCACGCTTAGCTTTATTATAATCCCAGATCTTACTCCCATCACCATCAGGATGGTCTTTGTAGCCTTTGAAGTACCACACATTGTATTTGTTTCTTCGAAGTTTGGCTACATAAGCAACTGTATTCCAATCGCCTCCATTGATTAAGAGTCGCATATCATCTCCTTTTCGAACTCGACTCAAAGCCACATATAAGTCTTCCCACTTTATCTTGTTGAGGTGATATTCATGTTCCGAGATGGATAGTATAATTCTATTGACGGTCTTTCCCTAAAAGCATATTGAAGTGATCTCATATTGAGCCGAGAGTTATGATAGTATATTGTGCCTTGGTTTAAACCTGAGCCAGGAATATATGAAGTTGCTCTAGTTGAAATCTTGTTCCCATCTCTGATTGAGATTGGGATTACAACACGCCCATCTCTAGTGATACTCTGTTTGATAATTGATAAAATAGTTATGTGTTGATACTGATATCCGACATACATTCAGCAGCATTCAGCTGTATGGTATGGATTGTTCATTGTATGACATTGGGATACATTTCTATCGATATAATGCCATAATACCCTTCTAACATTGCATGATGCAATACATTGCTATCCCTATCTATTAATAAATATATACCATACCCTGCTGTATCCTTAATAACCCAACGATCATGTTAGATAATCCTCATTCCCCGGACAATTCTCTATCCAATTACAAAATCTTATTAATCCTCCTCGAGTATGTTGGTATATTTGTATCTGATTTGATATTATGGGTGATCAAAGATTGAATAGTGAATTTCTGCTCTTGAGCTTTTCATGTACCAGCGAGACGAGATCGGGAGCAGAAAATTAGTAATAATGATGTTGTTATGTTTGTTGTTTTGTATTTATGAGTGTTATGATTGAATAATGAATAGGAGGTGCTCTTGCGGTTCCGGTCTATCCGTGGTGCCGGTGCCTAGTGCTGTTCTATGATGGTGCCAGTATACAATTAGCAATATAATTAATAATGATGATGTTGTATTGTTTGTTGTTCTGTATTTATGATAATATATTATAACTTTCTTCATCTTGATAAGAAAGATAAGATATCATATGCAGTCGATGGGGCCTAGCATGTCACCTGAATAAGATTGGATCAAATCACGAAGAAACAATATCGATAGATTTCCTTGGGACCCAGCATGCAACTAATAAGATATTGACGTAGCCGAAATATCAATCATGTTATAAACCAAATATGATGTCATTGTTTGCAGTGTGTAAATGGAAGATAGATCTAATTGCATATCGTTATGTTGTATTGTGTGATGTGTGAAGTTGTGTTTGTGTGATGTTTTGATGTGATGTTGTATTCACGTGCTATTGTAGAAAACCGATATATCTACAGATGATAAAGAATATCATGGTATATCGGTTTTACTTCTCATATTGAATTATCGTATAGATATAGACGTTGCCATCTCTAGCCTATCGATTTGCATTTTTTTCGAACTTGATGGTAATTTTCTCTAGCTAATATTGCAATTGCAAATCGCCCCCGATGCAATATCGTCGAACACTCCATTTGTAGAATTAACCGTAGATTACGATAATACTATCAATAAATGGCGTAGGTATACTATTGATGGAGATATTCCGTCGATAAGTTAATGTTGATGGTGCATCAGCCCGCCGTCGAAATTTCAATGGCGATATCTTCAACACAAATCAATATGAGAGGGAAAATCGACATGCTGCAATAATCTACGTGATCTTTAGATTAACGTGGTATATCGGTTTTACCTCTCATATTGATTCGTCATATTGATATTGCCGCCGCCATCGGGCCTAAGTAACTAAGAAAAAAGGAAAAAGATACCATGACGCGTGTTGATCTTGGTATCTACGTTTTTGTAACAGACAGACAAATAAACATATCCCCAGACCCCTTCAGAGTTTTTGTGAAAACTGATAAGTCTCATTCATTGTTGATGATATACTTGGCGAGAGTACTGATTCAATGTCGTCGATTCAGCTTGGATTGGTAGATTCAAATAACTTAGATAAACTCAGTTAGAACATACACGAGCTGAATAAAGACCTCGAGTAAGGACACCGACAGTAGAGATTTGACAAAATGATGTTTGAAAGTCTGTCTCTTGGAAGTGGAAGCTGGACAACGAAGGTATAATGACGATTGACTTGTTGACAACTTGAACTTGATGAGTATCAAATTACTCGTAAGTTAAAACTTGCAAGGCAGTCGACCAAAAGCTCGATTTAGCCTTGGGTAGACAAGGATAGACAAGTTGAGAATCATCGATAAGGCTTGAAACTAATTCAATATCTGATCACCGACTTTCATGGAAAAGGTGAGCCGACGATCTTGGTATTATGTCCACCGTCATCTGATGGCCACAAATCAGACGAGATATCTATCTCCATCTGATGGTTAGATTATCTCAACACAGGATATCTCCACCTGTTCACTGGCTTCCGGTGAGTAATACTATACGAACTCGATCAATGTTCTTGACGACAGTGATTGGCAACAGAACAGAACTGATATCGAAATGGCAAGACAATGTCATACAGTCTCTCACTCAACAGAGCAATTCCACCATGTAAAAGAAGACACGATGCCAATGAAATCTTGATATGATGACGATAGTAGAATGGTATCGTCTCATCCTGATACATCATCGTGGACAGAAGAATTGTACTTCTACGACAAACGATGACCATCATACAGCACTGGCGAGGCAGCTACATATCACAAGCTGCAAAAACAATCAACATTTTGTACACTATCACATCAACAATTGACAGAACGTCAACTTAAAGACGAGGGTCAATGTCGTGCAAGGGACTTGAGGACATCCTTTAACCATAGTATGATGGCTCCATCTCGACACGAGAATCTAATGCTCAACACAGACTAATTGTCAGCTTGTTATGATGAAGAATCTCCACCTGATGACACATCTTCTCAATGAAATGAGTAGACCTCGACGAGACGGTGATGGTCAACCGAAGATGAGATCAATACCAGAGAAGAGAGTACTTTGATATCAGCAATCTACGAAAGTGCTTGATTAAAGACGCTCGATGTTCACCAAACCAACGATTGTCATAGTCAAAGACAAGACGAGTCAAAGAATGTCTCGTATTAGCCCATCGACTTCTCCACACCAGTTGATACAATTAGATATGACAGCGAAGTTCAGGACACGGCAAATAGATGTTGGCACGTGTCAGGTGCCTTCTTGGGACACGATTTTCACCAGCGGCACTTCATCAATGACCAGATGTGGGAGGATGTATTGATACTCAGCAATAGAGCGGTGCGTGTCAAGCCGATAAAGGCAAATCAACACTGCCAATTTCTCAAAGGACACTTGGAGGACAAGATGAAATCAAGAAACGGATGTTGACTCACAACATCAAATGATGACTGGTGGCATCACAAACTCCAACAGATGATAAGAATGTAACTCCACCTGGAGTTGGCATCGCAGCGACGAGATGATGGTGGTATCGATCTCAACAGACAGGAAGTAGGATGACGACCTCATTATTAGCTCGATGACTCGGTAGATGATACAGTATTAGGTCAGGCATGTTGCCTAAGCAAAACACCATGGGATCAATCAAACGAACGAGAGCTTTAAAGACCAAATGACACGATTCTCTACTCAATGATAATGACCACGAGTTACACCAAACGACATCAACGTCAACTTTTCACGATTCCGTCTCATGCAAGACGAAATGGCAGGGAGAATCTAAACCAAGATGTCTGAAACACTGATACTCAATGCTCAAACGACACATGTATTCAATTGCAGGTGGACGAAGATGACACATCATACTCTCTGTGCATAGACCTGATACTTTGAGAGATGCTGATACGACAAGATCCGATAAACTACAAACATGTTTCATTTGGAACTACTCCACTACCTGACACGGCATCCGTATCTCAGCAGACCAACTTGGTGACGATTCGGAAGAAATTGACGTCCAGGTAGCTTATGTTGCTAACCAGAGGATGTGCCAAATCATGCGTTGCCGATGGCATACAAAGCAATATGTGTCAAGTAACACAATGTACTCTTTAACACTTTCCAGCCACGGATGCATCATAATCCCAAGTCGAGGGAATTGTTCAGTCAACACGAAGCAACAAACAAGACGAACACCACAAGAAAACAACATCAACAGAGACACGGCAAGAAAACGGCACGTGACAACTCGACGTAGTTGATATAACTTCAGATGGACCCATAGAGACTCGAGGGATGATCTTGTGGCAGCAATACGTGCAGGCCAATTCACGCGGAGCACGAGGGAAATGGTACTGTTAATCATCTCGATATTGATAGACAATGTTGGATGAGAGTAGCTCGATTTGTCAGATGGTGCATGATGTTGAATTGGGCTCATAACCTGTAGCGATTAACGCTAGAAGCTAGAACAGTGCTCCCGAAGGAGACTGTATTACACGGTCTTATATTGATTGGACTTACTTTTACTATGATTACACTCTTATTATGATAGAAAACAAAGATGGTTTTGGTACTTTTGGGGTACCATGAGCTTCAGCTTGTACACACAGATTACGCTGCTACGCTTTAGCTCGTACACGCAGTTCATACTGCTACACATATACTTTGTACATCTAAGGTATCCTGATACCCTTTTCAGAACAATATCTTTCTGTGGTTAATTCATCCTTAAGATTAATTCGTATGAATAACATTAACCATACTTCTACTCTTTCCTTCCATCTATAATAAATACTTTTGTTCTGGTTCGTCCCCTCCTCTTCCCTCTACAGAGAAATTAAACTTCACTCCACCCCCATCTTTGTAATACTGACTTAATTCTGATTTCCAATTATCAAAAGTGGTACAATGCGCTTCCTTGGCTGCTGCGGCCACCTGTTCTGCTGTACAAATTCTAGCACGCCTAAATTCGGGTGGTATAGAGAAACCCCAAACAACAGCCAAACATGATATTATCAAGAGGATTCTACCTTCTCTTGAACCGTCTACATTGGACCCGCCACCACTCATCTGAAGAGTTGTTGTTGTTGTCGGTACTGTATTATTGTTAACATATTGATTCTTATTATTTGGTATCAATGTTGTTGTCTTTATTGGCAATCTTGATGAAGTTTGTAGATTGTTGAGTGTTGATATATGTTTTTGAACTCCCAAAGAAGAAGGAGTTGCTGTGAACGAAGTCGCCATTTCGACATTGAGACAGCAAAATAGCAGTAAGGCCGCTACAAGCGGTAGAGATGATAACGATAATACCATTGTAAACATCAATTACTATTAGAAGAAGATATGATAGTTAATCTTGACGTCGTTTTATCGCCATATCTTTGACTGATCTATTGTGATTTCTGAATAACGTGCACTGGTTATGAGTCAAAAATTCGCGATGCACAAGTGCAGTTTCATGATGGCCTGCGAGACAATAGATGAGCACCACAGCGTTGGAAGATAGATCTAGTCATTAACATCATTCGACTACCGTTCAGTAAGTATCTAGTTAATTATCATCATCTGTGCAAATCTATGCATTTTTAACTCACTTTTCCCCACAATCACAACTTCTCTCCTCTTGGTAGATAGGTAAGCATATTATAATGGGGCTGCTAAAAGGTATCGATCCTTTACTTACAGCAGATGTACTGCATATACTTCGATCGATAGGACATGGTGATAAATTAGCCGTAGTAGATTGTAATTTTCCTGCTGCAGCTACGTCAAAACAAACAACATCGGGCAAGCATATCATATTAACTGTGCCTCTACCAGAAGCCATCAATGCTATATGTAGTGTTTTACCATTAGATTTCTTTGAGAAGAAGCAAGCAATGTATATGGCACCACAAGAGGGGGTTGAATTACCAGCGGAAGGAGAAGAAGTACATAATCAAATGCTTACTGCAATACACAACAATTGTGGAGATTGTCAGGTTGTTCCAATTGAAAGATTTTCATTCTATGAAGAAGCAAAGAAATGTTATGCTGTCATACAAACACTGGAAAGACGTCCGTATGGAAATGTTATACTTATAAAGGGATGTGTTGGGCCAGATGGAAATGATTTGAGACCATGAGTATGGAATCGATAAGAATGGTTATCTGAGAAAAGATAGATTCGGGGAAGAACAGAATACAATCATCAAATGCAAGAATATCAAGAATGCATATGATGGTATCCTCCTTCAAATGACGATAAATCATGATCAGCATATTATGTTGGTACTCACTTTGAGAGATTCTGCAGCAGCCGAAGATAGAATGCTTATGTTATTGCTGAGAAAAGGGTAGTACTGAGATTAATACAAAGATACTTAAGATTATCAGCTAACCACTACAGAATTGCCAGATTACCTATTTGGCCACTACATCAATAAGATAAGAAGATCCAATATGAGGTGCTACTCTGCTTTGACTCCTCACGAGAGTGACTTACCCCCACAATGAATATGTAAGTACCAAAAGGATACCAAATCGAATCTTACTTTGGCCTTGACTTGAATTGAGAGATACAATAGCTTTATGCATCTACTCTACGATACATGCATTTGTTTAAATATCTAATTACTTTGTGATCAATACAATAGACAATATAATATACACGTCCAGCAAACGCATAATATCACTCGGTTCAAGTGCTGTTAAACAACAATCGATAATAAACTGACGAAAATTCACTGATACATCAGCTCAAAAATTAGATTTCTATATCTTGATACTCAAAATAGAGTAAGAACATTAAACCATGACAGTCGATAGTAAACACAACAACCCAAGTGAAGATGACATCCCATTTGCTGAGGCGTTACCTTTGAATGATCCTCGCAGTGGTGCTGGTCCAAAAGCATATCCAATTGGTCCAAAGAATTATCACGATGATGACATAGAAGCGAATGTTTTACAGGAAGCAACAGTTCTAGAGAATTTAGGGTGGAATAGAGAGACAAGGAAGATCTTCATTAGAAAAGTGTATTCTATCCTAGCATTTCAACTCCTTTTGACGTTCTGTGTCTCCGCATTTATGACATTACATACACCTACACAAGTATATGTGTTGACACACGGTTGGCCAGTAATGTTATCAATGGTATCATCCTTTATTCTTATATTTGCATTAATGTGCTACAAAGATCAAGAACCAACAAATATGTATTTATTGTGGGCGTTCACATTTGCGGAAGCTTTTTTAGTGGGTAATGTGGTCACCATATACTGTAATGAAGGATATCAGGGAATTGTCCTAGAAGCTGTGTTCCTTACAATGGCAATATTTATTGGGTTGACAATATTTACCTTCCAGGAAAGTCCGCGTTAGTATTGTTTTGTCATGTGATATCTTGTGTTCAATATAAAGTTTTGACGACTTGGCTGATTAATTTGACCTTAGTTTGCCTTTATGATTGCCCTTGTATATATATCATATGTACTTACAAATGTTATAATCTCCTCTCTTTCGTCATCATAAACTCTGATAACACGCATCTTCCAGTCGAAAATCGACTTTTCATTCCTCGGTGCCTTTTTATCAATGGGGTTGGGAGCTTTGATCTTATGGGGGTTCCTTGCTATGATCTTTGGTATACAGACAGGATATGTTTATGCTCTTCTAGGCTGCATCCTCTTCAGTGGTTATATTTTATTTGACACATGGCTAATTATGGACAAGCTCAGTCCACATGAGTACGTGCTAGCGGCAATAATGTTGTATCTTGACATTATCAACTTATTTCTCTATCTGTTGCAACTTCTATCGAGCAATGATCGTCAATAGTTAGATGATACCTTACCAGTATGTTAGAGAAGTGATGGTTGTATATATAGAGATGTTTGAATACTTGTTTGGAATTAAAATAACTTGAATGATTGAACATTAGTTGTTAATAGCACTCAGAGATTTAACACTATCGGCAACTCTCTTTCTTGTCCGCTCTAGTGTTTCCTTCTTGTAATCGTTGAAGTCGCCTCGGAACCGAGCAACTTTTCCCTCTCCTACCACCCAAAGCTCTGAACATGTATTGGTAATGAAATGTTGGTCATGACTTACAACAATTAAGCCCCCTCTGAAGTCCTTCACTGCCTCTACTAGTGCATCGATACTATGTTATGGTCATGACATGAGAGAGATGGTGGATTAGCTCAATGAACACAAATACCAATACTTATAACGTTATCGACAACTCACCTTTCCATATCTAAGTGGTTCGTACTGCCAATATAAAAAGAGGAAGTATAATGTGTGAGAGGGATGCAATGAAGAGGCAATACTAAACGACCACACAGATACTAATACTCACGGCTCATCCATCACAATAACATGTGGCTTCTGATATGATAGAGAAGCGAATGCAACTCGACTTTTTTGCCCTCCGCTGAGCATCATCATGGGCTTTAGAGCATCGGTTCCTTGTATTTGAAACTTACCAAGGAATGATCGCATCAACTGATCGTCAGTCCCTTCGAACAAGTTCAGCATATTCTCGACTGCTGATAACTGAAGATCAAACTTGTCAGCTGAGTGTTGTGTAAAGTGTCCTATTCTCAGATTACCATTGCGTGAAATCGATCCCTTATTGGGGGTAAGCTTATCCATTATGAGGTTCAGTAGGGTTGATTTTCCAGCTCTGTGTATAGAAAGTTATCAAAGTTTATGAGGTTTAAGCACAAGGTTGATATGTTCACAGCATACTAAACTTACCCATTTGGTCCTAGTATACCGATGCGGGAGTCCAAGTCGACACCAAAGTTGACCTGTTGAAGTATCCACTGTTCCTTAGATTTCTTTGTACCCGATTCTTTATCGGTGGGTGCATAATCAAACCATACATCATCGATTGATATGATGGGTCTTCCAAGAGGTTCTGGATTAGGGATACTAAATCTCCATAGGCTGTCAACGACTACCGCTTCTGGAGCCTCAAGATCCATCTTCTCTACGGCCTTTACTCTACTTTGCACCAACTTTGCTCTATTTGCCGAAGCTCTAAACTTGGTAATGAATTCCATCATATGCTCTCTCTTGTCCATATACGCTTGATAAACTCTCATTTGATTCTTTATCATCTCATCACTTGTCTTGACATATGTGTCATAATCACCTTTATAGTATGTCAGTTTTTTGTTCTTAAACTCGATTGTATCTGTGCAAACTTCATTAAGGAAGCTACGGTCGTGACTGACAACAATAATGGTATGCCGGTATGACTGCAGATAACTCTCAAGCCATAGCACTGCTTCCAAGTCAAGGTGGTTTGTTCTAGATCATTAAGATACCATCGTCAAGTGGTTAGGTCATTTTGGCTCTTGACACATGCAATAGATAAGCAAAGAAACATCATATATCTACTTACGGTTCGTCTAACATGAGGAGATCAGGTTCTATGAAAAGTGCGGCTGCCAATGCAACTCTCATCCGCCATCCTCCGGATAACGCAGAAGTTGGCCCACTTTGCATTGAAGGGGTAAATTGTAGGCCAGATAGAATTGTTGACGCCCTACTTTCAGCACTGTCAGAGCCCAGCACTTGTAATCTTTCATATACTTCATCTAATCGCTTCAAATCTTCATTAAATGTAGAATCTGCAACACCATTTGCCTCCTTCAGCTTAGCCAGCTTTTCTTTTGTTGATGATCCTTCTACTTCTTCTCCTTCCAGACGTTGTATCAACTCCTTCTCCTCTGCCATCAATATATTTCGCTCAATATCAGCATCCATTACTGCCTGTAGAACACTAATCTCACCGCCGGCTGCTCTAATCTCTTGTCTTACATGTAATATTCGATGATGCCGAGGCATGCCCTCTATTTCAAAGGCTGCAATAGCTTTCAACAAAGTGGTTTTTCCGACACCATTGGCCCCAACTAGACCATATCTTCTTTTATGAGCAAGCTTTAACTGTCCATCATTCAAAAGAGACGTACCGTTATCTAAACTCAAAGAAACATTACTTAAATGAATGTCTTTCTCATTCCTTCCTGATCGATAGTCAGGAATAACCATATTGGATACTGATGCCTTTCCAGCCTCGCCTTCCTCTTCGGCTTCCAACATTGCAACTCGTGCTTCGTACTCTTTCCTTGCTGCCTCTAACTCTTTTCTTTGTTTTCGCTTATCCTTGGCAGAGACTGTAGAGTCATGAGCATCACGAGTGTCATTAGTCATCGCGGCAACTTTGTTATCTTTCCCCCACATATGGTTAATAGCATCCATCTCTGCTTCACTTTGATCAGTTAAACCAGATGACATGTTAATGATGCCCTGCTTTAGTTTCACTGCACCCTCTTGTAGTTTAGTATCATCATTGGTATCTCCATTAATAACCTTGTGCATATCATTATTAGTATCCTTAGTGCCACATTGCAAAACAGCATCTCCACATTGCTTAACTAAATCATCGTCACAGCCATAGCCTTCAAGAAAAGGGCCTATTGATTCCTCTACATCTTCTAATCCGCTTTCATGTAGCATACCAGCGAGATAGTCTACAATATCACCATCTATTCCATCAACAACTCCCTCGTCTTCATCTTTCAACAAGATAGATGCTAGGGCATCTCGTAGTTCCTCTTCAGATGGGGTCATATTGCAGTAGATAATGTTATGCTTTACTGTATTTTTGCTGAGTATTACCTTTATAATATTGTGTTCAATGTATTGTATTGAATAATGATTGAAATTGTTAACTAATCACCTCCTCGAGACCCCGGGAAATTATGCCACAGCCAATCAAAAGAGTATGAAGAACTGATCTATTATTAGAATTTAACAGTACCAACTCCTCCTCATCAATAAACCTCCAATGAGTGGAGGAGAGAGTATAGAGTAACCTTTGATTGGCTTTTACTACTAGAAGTGGTTTGCTCGCCAAAAAGTTTCATTCATTTTTTAGCATATTTCATGAATAGTTAGTGTACAATAGGAGACAACTCAAGAAGAAGGAGAAACAAATTGCAAAATGAGTGATAATGGATGTTGTATAAAAAGCAACAATGAGAAAATTAAATTGATTGATGACTATGAACTTTGTCGATCGCCAGATAAGATAAGCACATCCTCTCCAACCAAAGGAGGAGGGGAGCCACTCAATTTCTCATCCAATATACTATTGGTATATCGTCTTGATGAAATGAGACGTATGCTCAATACTAACCTTACATTGGCTATGATATGTTTGGGATATTGGTAAGTTGTCAATGCTGCATAAGTTTGTGCATATCATATGTACATATCATATATCATATGACACTATCCTTTCTGACTTTATATGCATGTCTAGTGGTATAAATATGGCACTGATTGTTGTCAACTATGTCAATTCTCACAACGAAGAGCCTCCTGTGTCTGAAAAGTCGTAAGTTTTATGAATCTATCATGTGTTCATGTATACTACATATTTTATGCACATGTTCACTCCTCCCTTGATATGCTACTCACACATACCACATTACATATAGATTTCACGTCTTGGAATTCGTTGGGACATTTGTATTTGCCTTGGTGGAATGTATATCATTAACAAGTACACCGAAATCAATACTAAACATATATGATAATCCACTAATGCTTCGGCTGGTTCTCTTCTTCAATATTGTAGCTACGAGTATACCAATGGTATTAGTAATATTGAATTACGAATACTTTGAAATCATTAGTCATCAGATTGAATACCTCAATGAGCTTACAATGAGCTTTGTGGATTTGGTATTGCTGTGGTCGTTGTGTCAATTTGAGGGTGCAACTGTATTGATGGCAGGGATAGCATGTCTTGTGGCAGTCATCCAATTAGCAGTGTATAATGGCATGGGACGAACAGAAGATGGAGATATGAAGGGAGAAGTACCAGCTCACTATCTCGAGTTTTCATTTGAAATCATTAGTAGTCTCATAGCGTTTTGGTTTTGTATGGATAACAAATTTATCTGTGGAAAAGAGATCGGAGCTATTCTCTACGGTAGTCACCGAGATTGTACTATCTGCACAGAATCATCCAGGGAGTTCTCAGGAACTTATCTAAACAGCAACAAGTCAACTCTAATGAGATACGGTAGTGTTTGACGTCGTCAAATATCAGTAGAAATAGACGAGGGCATATGGAAAGCTCTACAGCCAAGAGAGATCGTGGAGTCATGCAGGAGTTTATAGAAAAGTTTAGTTTTGACTTCAAGTAAGGGAAGTTAATGATCTTTTGCCTCATGAGTTATATGTATAGAAATGTTTAGATAGAGATAAAGGCTATTAGTCTCTCAGTTCAATAATACTGTACATTCTACTTGTTAATTCTACAATCCCACATATAAAATCACAACCTCTGCCCCAAAACTAGTGATTTATTGGCGGCCGTACGACCTTGGAATCCCCACCTACAACGACAATGACCCTGCCGTCCATTATGGGGTTATTTGGTCCGCCAACTGGTTCCTCGACATAACAAGCAATGTAATTCCCATTATCATCGGGATAATTAATATCCTCCTGTATCTTCGTACAACATGCGGACGGAGAGTCATGCACACCACCCTCTTGACACGACCACGGACCAATATCTTGACCAACACCACCAACCATCCATGGCCAGGGATAATATATCATCCCATCCTCGAAGATACCATCCGCCTGATCACCATCTAAATTCGTACGAATTACAACTTTATGATATGAATAATCTGTCAACTCTCGAATCTTTCGTATATCCATTGTTAATGATGTTTGGTTATTAAATTCACCAGACTCGGTAATTTGGGCAATCATAACCTTGGCATTAATAATAGCCTCACAGTCTGCAATGGTTTCACCTACACAGTCATCGAAGTGGTACCGATCAGCATATCTATCAATAACAGCCATACGTTTCATAGGGTTGGCTTCACCCTCGGGTGAATCAGTAAGTAATGTCGGTGTGTTATCACCTTGTTGCAATAACTTTCTCTCTGCATTCTTTTTCGTTCTCCGACGTTTGGCACGTAAGTTTCTACGCCATATATTCTCTTCTGGTCCGGCACCATCTATTAATGTCTCATCAAAGTTGGAGAGTAAATAGCGGCGTTTAGCTTGATCTTGATTAATTGTGTTAGACTCTTCGGTAATATTTGAAATTGATAGTATTAATACAACTGATAGGATGACTAATGATATTGACCATGTTTTTGTTTTTGATGACCCGTTACTACTGCGTCGTTTACGAGAACCTTCTGTCATTTTGAGTTAGTTGCAATTATGAGGCGTATGTAGTAGGGTATTAGGTGAATTATTATTATATTATGGTGTAGAGTAGTAATATATTATATAGGCATCAATAGTGAATCCTCACGATTTGCTCATTCACGATATTATTTGTCCGAAGGGCACAAAGCCCCCACAACTGACCCCGGACAAAGAGAATTTACACGTGGAATGTTTGTGAAAAACATCATCGTAGGCCAGGACGGAGATCGTAGGTAGGATATATTGATAATTGATATCGTAATCATCTATTATCCACAACATTATAATGGTCATTAATTCTGCAGTAACTTTAGTTTTGTATATATTATTTGTATTTGCAATCGTATCTATCTCGAGTTTTGTAACACATGATAAATGCCATCATAATATTGCAAAATTATCACCCATCAACATACCATCAGTGACATCATGTCCTCGGCTGACTACATTACAAAGCCATCATAATATACACCTTGTTTCACTTCCATATTCGGATACTGATTCAATAGATGACGGGGATGATAGTAGTACTTCTGATGACAACATAGATACCAATATCCTACTCAAAAAATGTTGGCAATGGAAGGACAGTCACTTAGGTGATGGCGCTAATAATATAGTAGCACGAAGACAACGCAGAAGACGTCGGGCTCGTCTTAATATACCAAGAGCTTTGACTATACAACAATTTCAGGAATTGTTTATCGGGATGAAGCTACATATTGTTATTGATGAAGATACCAAGATGAAAGTCGTATTGAAGAATACACAAACATCATTAGATAATGATATTGTTATAGACGTTCCTTCTTCTTCAAAGTATATTACCAATAATACAACACCTTCTTCGTCGAGCTACATTACCAATAATGCAAAAGCAGCAATAGAAGAAACTTCATTTACTATAGAGGAATGCTCGGTAATATCAACATGTGCTAGAATGAATATCGTATTTGTGTTACAATCGGATACAAACAATGATACTATTGCAGAACGAATTGCAACCCAATATGCTGTAGCGTATACTATTCAACAACAGCTTCATTTTACATCATATCAATCTACAAAAGAAAAAGAAAAAGAAATGCATCTGATAGCAAACGAGCTCAAACATATAGAAGGTTCTCGTTCTATCAGCACTCATCTATGTCTTGTTGCATGTGGATTGGCTACTCGGCCAGATAAATCTACTTCTGAAGTTATTTTTAGACCATTCGATTCACAAGATGCACATATATTAATGCAGATAAAGCGTTCAGTAGAAATAGTATCAGTGATGGGTGAAATACATGCTAAAAGAGATGCTCATAAGAAGCACAAAGGAAAAAATAGGCAAAACAGACGACGGTCAAGCACAGGAAGACGAAAGATTATGAGCAAATCAAACACTCACTCCACATCTTGTGGTCGAATAAAGACACTTTTAGATACTGCATTGACAGCTGGTAAGAAGGCGAGGAATGAGGTTGCAATACCAGAGATCTCTAGTTTGAAAGAGTATTCAAAAGATGATACTCCTGATGAGATCATGTTGTCTACAATAGATGTTGTCATGGATCGGGCAATCAAGCCGTCTGTCACAAAGTGTATCAAAAGACTAGAGTCATTTGAAAACGGCTCATCAAGTCAAATCACTAGATTGAGAATGCAAGTTTACGCCATGGTTGATGCTTTGACTGAACAACAGGATGCAAGAATGGATGATGTACGGCAGAGACAACTAAAAAGACTTGCCAACAAACTACTGCATAAACCTATGATGCAACTTAGGCAGAAAAAGCTTTCGGATATAGAACTAGGGGATATTATTCTCCAGATTGAATTGAGGTTGAAAGAGCATTGTCTTGAAAATGCTGTATCTTTGAGTCTCTAGGTTGTATGTTAATAATATTTAAGATATGGAGCTATCTAGTCTACACTGGTTACATGAGCAAGCCAGCTAATGCATTATTTTCAACTTCTTGGATCTTACCGTCCGTCAATACAGCTACTCGATCGCAGACTTGTAATACTGATTGCTTGTGTGTCATGAATATAACTGCAGAGAGATTAGTGTCTTCGCTATTAACCAATTCTCGGAGACGATGTAGGAAGTCTTTCTCAGTCAATGAGTCGAGTGCTGAGCTAGATTCATCCAAGCATAAGATTTTAGGCTTCATTAGTAGAGCTCTTGCAATACATAGACGCTGTTTTTGACCACCACTAATACTTGCTCCTCTTTCTCCAACAATTGTATCATAACCTTCTGGCATATCCATGATGAACTCATGAGCATTAGCAGCAATACAAGCTTCGATGACCTCCTCTCTTGTTGCGTTTGGCTTCCCATAGGCCACATTCTCATAAACACTAGCATGAAAAAGGATTGGCTCTTGTTGGACAAGAGCAATCTGTGAGCGAAACCAATCTTCGTCAAGCTCTTTGATATCTGTCTCATCCAAAGTAATCTTTCCCGAAGTTGGCTCGTAGAACTTCATCATCAAATTTATTATACTTGATTTGCCACTACCTGAAGGGGCTGTGATACCTAGAATTTGACCTTCATTCAATGTAAAAGATACTTTGTTCAATACTAGTATGTTTGAGTGTGAGGGATATGCAAACTCAACGTCTTCAAATCTGACAGATGCATTATAAGATGGAGGAAGAGTCAAGCTCGACTCTTTTTCAACATTAGTATTTTCAGATTCATCTAGTAGATTGAAAAGTCTTGCACCACTGCCCTGTGCCTTTAAAAAGCCACCAGTAGCTGCAGAGAGATCTAATACTGACTCTATATGCAAATGTATATGAGAGATTGTTCAGAACAAGAGTCGTCAACAATTCACCAATTGGAAGATAATGTACAACTCACCTGTTAAATGTCCGCAATACATACAAAAGCCAGCAAGATTGCCAGCTGATATGTTTCCATCAAGTACTTGAAATGATCCTACAATCAACACTAGAACAAGGTATCCGTTTCCAATCAAGTAAGATGAACCTAAGAATGAACCTTGAAACATAGCAACTCGCCGTGAGTATAAATAAGCTGCTTCTATTATGCCTGAGTATCTTTTCTGTTCCATGTCTCTCTGTCCAAAGCTTACCATAGTTCTATGACCTCCAAAGCGCTCTGTGGCAACATGAGTAGACTGAGCTAAACTGTTTAGATGTTGCTTACTCCAGTGTTTTATAAATTTGCCATAGAATGTTGTACATCCCCATAACATGATTGGAAGTGGCGATAGATACACTGAAAGCTGTGGTGATATTAGAATCATTTGTACACTAGCCGTTATTGCTCTAACAAAGTTGCTAAGGAACAATTCAATGTTCTGGACTAAGTGTTCCGCTACTTCATGTACATCAGTTGAAAGTCTATTGGCAAGTTCTCCGGCTCTATTTCGATCAAAGAAGGCAACATTTCTGTGTATAAGTTTGCTGAAAAGCTCCTTTCGGAGATTAGCACCAATCTTCTGACCCGTTATATCGAACATTGAAGTATGTACGAAAGTAGCTATTGAACCTATTGTAAAGTAGCCTGTCAATTGAAGCGCAATAGATTGTATCTGAGCTTGTTGTGTATCTCGTGTATCTTGTGTATCAATATCGTTGATGTTAATACTGCTACCAGTATTTAGTATATCAATTACTTCCCCTATAGCATTTGGAAATTGCATAGTACATACAGTTGCCATTGTTAGTGCACCAACAGCAGTCAATAGAGACTTAGATTCAGGTATTAGGATGGATAGCATTTTAGATATAGATGGAGGCGGTGATTGTTGTTCATTTTGTTGTTGCTCAAATTTAATATCATCATCAATATTGAATGATTCCTTATCTAGAAAGGTATATAGAGGTACCTCTGTATCTTGAAATGTAGGTTCAATTGCTACATCATCTTTTTTACTTGTGTTGTTCTTTTTTTGATAGTATGATGATGTGTGCAAAAATTGCAAATAAAATGACTGTCTATTGTGCCATGAATTATTAATACTATGAAAATCTCTTACAGGCTTATTTATACATCTCCTCCACAACTGTTGTCGGGTCTGTATGATTATATTCTGCATTACTAATAACTTTATTGATGCATAGTGGAGATAAGGGAGCTGAAGAGAAAAATATAAGCAATACAATAGGCAATAAGACAATACCCACTTTTTTGTTGCCCTCGGGCCCTCGCCCGCCCTGCTCGCCCTTATCATTTTGCCTTTTGCTGTCTTGTCAATCGCATTGCCGAGTCAACCATCTACTTCTACCATTCATTGCCTGCAGCGCCGCCCAAGGATCGAAGGAGGGGTGAGTGTATTGTGTGGGTGGTGGCGGTGACATAATTAATATCTTGTGTTGCCGTTTTATTTTATTTTTGGCATTGTTTTGTTATAAGGTCTACTCTGGTAGGTGATTGAGATGGTACCTCGAGCGATAAATCCATGCCGCGTGTGATGGCGATAAGATAAATATGCCTTCGTCATATAGGGATATTTATTGAGTGTGTATGTATCAAATTTCTTACTAACTGATGAGGGTCTAATTTATCTTCTCATCTCCAGATAGTAACGAACACTATACTTTACGCACATTCACATAATATAATTAAACACACAATAGTATATGAGTAGTAAATGATGAAAGCGGACGAATTGAAAATTGAGACGGCTCTTGCCAATAATGATGTACTGTTGAACATTGCACCCTTCCTAAATTGTAGTGATCTAGTTAACCTTGCCCTTACTTGCAGACGTTTTGGTTTAGTACTAGAGGACCATGATTGTAATTGGTCTTTGGTAGAAGAAGTATCACGACAAATGCTAAGCAAAATGCAGACAGACAATGAAAGAGATGCATTACCAAGATATACTGATGGTGAATCATGGTTATCTATACTTCACGAGTTAGAACTACTACGTTCACCACTTGTGTACGATCAGCTCGTGGGGAATAGGATTGACTACGTGCGAGGAGATCATGCATAACATCTACAAATACTGATCATGAGAATGCTGACTATGTAGAAATATGGACGGGTACTCCTCAGACTGGAATCAGTAACCACATCATGAGAAGAGGGAAACACTATGCCAAATTTACACTTACTGGATGTCATCGTTTATACTATTGGTGGCCGGGAATCATGAGACCAATTAATTGGTTGAGTAATATTCCCACCCCTGAGTTTTGTTTCTGGGACAGTTCGTTTTACCCCATATTACGTGAAGAGAAAACTGATAGGTGGGGAGAGAGCAATGTGCATTGTTGCTCCCTCTACAACTATGAAGGACATTGTACTTGGGGTGACTGGGAATCTGAATACAGGCACAATGTTGATTGGGATGGGATGGAAGGCTCCAGTATTGACGACTGTGAGTTTGGTATGTTATTGGACTTGGATGCAGAAACACTTACAGTTTATAAAGACGGCAGGAGGTTAGGTGTCATGAAAGATGGTATGTGGCCCCAGTATTTACAGTTATGTATGCATATTCCCAACTTTATTTCTTGCCATATTTACTGCAGGACTTTCTGGTGAGTACTGCTGGATGACAACAACAGTGGCACAGTGTGAAGAAACTCCTGATGAAGGTAACGTTCGTATGGAGAGAGGGTGTATTCCTGGAAACTAGGAACTCAGAGCTGCCTCATAGGTATATAGAAAACAATGTGACTTACTGAAACTAGAGAAAGGAAAAGGGTTTGATAGCATAGGATCAGTAAAAAACCATAATGAAAACAAGTAGAAACAAGACAGACACACTTTACTAAATGATAAACTGACCTAGAACTAACTAGAACTAAAAATAACACAACATCCAAGCATAACAGATGCTAAAACATGTGGCTGTAAAAGTATGATGGAGAGACTTACAATCATGCTGGGAGTGTTCATCAACTTGTTATAAACCCATACAATGCCAAACAACCACTATTGCAGCACCTACATGATGCCATACCCCACTTGTTGGCCAAACATCGCCTGACAGTCGGCAGAAAATCGAGATCTGAGGCATGAAACCTGCCTACATGTGGCTGTAAAAGTATGATGGAGAGACTTACAATCATGCTGGGAGTGTTCATCAACTTGTTATACACCCATACAATGCCAAACAACCACTATTGTAGCACCTACATGGTGTCATACCCTCACTTGATAACCAAACATCGCCTGACAGTCGGCAGAAAATCGAGATCTGAGGCATGAAACCTGCCTACATGTGGCTGTAAAAGTATGATGGATGGACTCACAATCATGCTGGGAGTGTTCATCAACTTATTATACACCCATACAATGCCAAACAACCACTATTGCACTAGCACCTACATGATGCCATACCCCCACTTAATGGCCAAACATCGCCTGACAGTCGGCAGAAAATCGAGATCTGAGGCATGAAACCTGCCTACATGTGGCTGTAAAAGTATGATGGATGGACTTACAATCATGCTGGGAGTGTTCATCAACTTGTTATA
>Ga0214479_100193_pt1 | contig 38275 bp, 25 predicted proteins | sample M1_20Mar14CPVII9_5_FD_165054 | JGI IMG/M metagenome (GOLD analysis project Ga0214479, IMG submission 165054) | Marine eukaryotic communities from Monterey Bay, California, United States - M1_20Mar14CPVII9sort6BwellE14 | ecosystem: Environmental > Aquatic > Marine > Unclassified | place: USA...
AACAAGATGTTGCTGAACTTGAAACTGAAAATTATGAAAGCAAGTATGGTGGATTATACGGCGGAACTTACGGTGATGGTGGAAAGGATATGTTGCAAACTGTTCAGACCGCACCTACCGAGGATTATACTAATATTGAGTCTACACCAACAAAGGAAACGAGTAATGTGTCAAAGTTTAGTGGATTAGCAGCGATGGGAGCAGCTTCAACATTTGTGGCGAGCACACCATCACGGTCGTTAGAAGAAGATGACGAGGAAGACAATGTAAGTCAACCCTCAGGCTCAAGTCATGTTGGTACAGTTGAGGAGTGTACCCCCGGAGCCGGGAACGACTACGACAACCAAGATGCATCATCAGTTGGAGAGCAGTCCATGGAAGAGAGTCATGGTAGTACCTTTAATTCTGATTCGGCTTGGGCATAATCAAACTATTAGTTTAGTAAAGTGAAAGAGAAAGTGAATGAAGATGGGAACGTAAAAGAGAAAGCCATAAAATATATGGATACAGACCCCAGACTCTCAATGTGAGACAGAAGTGAAATAATAGAATGTGTAGGGAGTCTTTTATGTTGTTTAGAGAGGCCTTCGTAATAGTGAAAATAAAGATGTATATTATGTGAGGGTACATAGACTGTTGAATTGTTAACGCCGTCTTATTATACGCCTCATACTGTTATACAAGGAAGGTAATTATGGATCGATGAGGACGTCATAGTTGCGACCCCTCTCCAATTCCCACAAAACTTGTTATTAGTTGTTAATTATAGTGGATAGTGAAAATAGAGATGTACAATATTGTTTAACCTGGGTTTGAAGTATATCTTTTATCACTCAAAAAAGTTTTTGTTGGACAAACAAAGATATGTAAAAAGTAACTTTTACATATCTTTGTTTGTTGAATTAATTGATACCCATAGAGGTTCCAAATCCTAAAAATGTGAACTGCGCTGGACGAACAAGATAATGAATGTATGCCTTCATCATGAAGGAATAAGTTTCTTCAGACACCATATCAGTATGGCAAATGGGAGGGGCAAATGGGAGGATGTCACCATTGATAGTGGGTCTCGAGAGTGACCCGATTCATCATAGTTTGGACCGACAAAGATACCGTCGAGTCGCATTTAATTTCCATCTGTTACCTTTTTGGTGGACTTGTCTTCATTCAGAAAGGAAGGCGTCTCGACCAGCAGAAAAGAGTCTTAAAGATAAATTGAAGACTTGATCGTCAACGTGTAGCATAGGCCAAGGTTACGATATTCAATTTATTCTCAAGGCACATCAGTTGTTCAGCAAAGAAAATCCCACCACAAGCGCGATTCAACCTTTTAAGCCCATTGGATAACACACAGGTATAAGATGAGGCGTATCAGCAAGACGGCGTTACCAATTCAACAGTCACGCTTTCCTGTACAACAACGACGACAGCAAGATGAAGAACTTAATTTGTTTGATTTGGATACCCCAGAGAAACAGCCAAGGTACAACGGTAGTACTAGTCAATCACATCTTAACTTGGTTGAGATGCCCAAGTACCCTAGTCAACAACTCCGTGATAGGCCACAAACAAGTCAGCAGGTGAACAACAACAGCAGAAAAAGGCCACCATTTGGATTGTTCTCATTTGTTGTGTTGGTAGTAGCTTCATTACAGCTTATTAACCTGGGTAATCATAGCCTTGGGGACTCATCACATGCACGTATCAGAAGAAGAACTACGAATGTTAGCAGATATCCTAGAGGTCAGCCACAAACCTTCTATATGGATGCATTATCCTTTGAGCCAGTTCTAGGCCGTAAAGTTATAGACTACAACAAATCCGAAGTCACTGATGTTACCCAACTTTATGACAAAAGGAGCTCAGATGATGAAGCCCTTAAAGATACAATGGAGATGAAGTACTTCCCTCGGCATGAAACGAGAGGAGATGCATGTGTACCAATGTCTCCTTGGCAGTCAATGTCTTTCCCCACATGTAATAATCTTCATGAGATGGGCTTAGTATCCAGTTTAGAAGATACTTCATTAAGATTGTTGAGTAGCAGTGGTTCGTGGAGAGACGCTTGGAGATTCAAAGCTTGGGTACCTTTCAATGAGAAGCATAATATATTGGACAATGTTATTCTCAAGACGATCAAGTTTGAACATACACTACAAGATCGATACTTTGAACACAGTCGTGTCGATGCTCTATCAATGGAAAGACTTACATCGAGTCGATATGTTATGAACATTCATGGCTTTTGTGGTATGTCTGTCGTCACAGAGCGCGGTATCGATGATATCATACATTTCGTTAAGCATCTCTCATCATCAAGAGATAAGGTTGATTTGGCATGGAAGGTTGCTCAAAGCGTTGCATCTGTGCACGAGATTGATGGGATGAACACTACAGTATCCCTTGTTCATAATGACATCAACGATGGAAACATATTCATTGGTCGGAAGAATACCCCACTGTTAAATGATTTTAATATTGCAGTACTAATGATGAAGGATCGAAACTCTAATCAGAGTTGCTCATTTCCAGGCCATTATCCTAACCCACAGGTAAGTAACGTTTGTTGTGAATTGTGTGTGATAGTGGCTTGACGAGCATTTTATGTATCTGTACTTTCCCATTCATTATCAGTGGAAATCTTCCGAAGAAGCCGGACCGGATGGTAATGCCAATAGTGAGCTTACAGAGAAGGTTGATATCTATGCTCTAGGCAACCTTCTATTTAGATTTGCAACCGGCAAGACACCATGGAGAGAAATGGCAGATAACTCACATGACGCCAAGCTCACCCAAGAGCAAAAGGCACATATTGCCCAACTCAAGATGAAAGGCAAAACGCCTAAGGTTCCCGATGAGACATTGAGAAAGGACCCTTATATAAACCTTTTATTGAAAGCTATGGACATGTGCTACCGCTTCAACCCAAAGGAGAGACCAACAGCTCGAGAAGTTTTAGAATTCTTGAAAGTTGGGAAGAAGGCTGTTGATGATCATGTTGAATTCGGCAGGAAGGTGAACGTGAAGTTGTGAATAGGTTGTAATTATTCTGATGCCAACCTATAGTTGGAGTCTCTGTGTAGTGTGAAGTTGTGATTAGGTTTAATATTTCCTGAGAACCGATATATGCCTTATTGAAAGGTTGGAGTCTCTGTGTAGTATAATTATGTAAGAAAAGAAATGGTTAGATATCTTGTTTGACTGCAAGTTAATTGTTTCTCCAATTGGCTTACTTTAATATAATCCAATATCCAATACCAAAATAGCTTGATATCTTGTATGGTTCTTTGCGATATACCTTTTGTCTTAATCTTCTCTCCTCAAACATAGCTTAGCACCATCACATAGTCTTGCACATTTTATATTTGTGAATCCTAACCCATTGCCACCCCCACAATCTATCACATATTTCCCCCCTGTAATATATTCATCCCTAATAAATGATTTGTTTTATTAATCCTCTAATTTACCTTCCCCTCTTTCCATCAAAATCATCCCTGTCCCTCATCTCATTAAAGGCATCTTCTCCAGGTGCTAGAACTACTGGTACTGCCGCAGTTATGATTGCAACTACACCCAATCCTACAGCCAAGCCAATTCCTACATTTCAGTAGAGGAATGTATATGAGATATGTGTGCACAAGATATGCACAAAGATACCATATTTAAAATTATACTAACGCATATTACTACATACCTCCGGGAGCATCAACTGCTCCATATTCATAGTCATCACCCTCTGCAATTGCACCTAAAGGTGATGAAAGAATAGTGGCAGCTGCAATTGTTGCTGCATTCGTCAGTTTCTCAATATTATGTTGGTTATTTGAGTTTGCGTTTAGAGATGTTATTTTTTGAGCTGGTCTTCTATTATTAGGGGCAACAAATGCAGAGGTAGATGTTGCACATAGCAGAGTTAATAGCGCGGTAGTCTTCATTATAGTATAGAGTTAGTAGTAGGCGTTATAGTAGAAGGCGATCAAGGAATACTACTTACCTAAGACTTTTGATCTATACATTGACACTCATTTTGGCGATTATTAATTAATCATTATCGCCGAATAAATGACAATTTTCTTGTGGCTATTGGCATTTTCGTCAGCTCACTCTAATAACTTCAACGGATATTGACAATACAAACTCCTCTCCTTGACTATAACCCTCAACGGAAAACATCCAATGCTTTGCAATCTTGTTAAACTCTCATATCATTTCAAATCACCTCGATTTTAACAAAATCATTGCAGCTCTATCATCTCCTAATTTGCATCAATATAACACCATAGAACAATGAAGTCTACTTGTATTGCCATTCTCGCAGCATCAATTAGTGTACAAACAGCATCTGCAGCATTCCCTGTTCAACCACCAGAAGCACGATACAAACCATTCCAAAAGCTCGACAGTACAGCTCAAAATATTGCAATTGAAAAGCTTGGCTACACCGCCGAAACATGGAATAACCACGGCCTAGCACCAATCGAGAAGAAGGGATGGAGTTCACTAACATCGAATGAACGTACTGCCGCCGCTGAATTAGGTTTTACTCAGAATTCATGGGATTGCTTCATTAATCACTTCGAGCAGGATACATGGGAAGAACTTGAGGCACGAGGTGTACAAGAACATTACCGTCAATTGGGTTGGACTGAAGCACATTGGACACATGTTGCCGATGATGTTCCATACACAGAATCACGATGGTGGGATATGTTAACTAGTAATGAAAAGGATGTAAGTTATTTTATATTGTGCATATGATGTGTCATGTGTATTGTGTGTGTTTGAGATGTATAATAATATGTGCATAAGATGCGTCTTAAATATTAATTTGTGTCATTTGTCTAATATTATGTACCTCTTCTACCCATTACATAAATATACAATAGGCTGCCAATGCATTGTGTTACTTTGAGGCAAACTGGGATAAGGTTGATATGAACCCCAACGATACCTTCTTTCCCCATCCTATGCCATGGTTTAGATACAAGCCATGGGATCAATTAAGTTCTGTTACCCAGCTTCTTGCAACTAATATGATGGGATATACCGAGGAAACATGGAATGACTTTGGTTCCGCCGTAGTTGAGAAGAATACATTCTTAAACTTGGACCCAGAACAACGCGAGGCTGCTTTGGAATTAGGATTCTACACTCACACCTGGGATTGTTTCCAGAATCACTACCAGGCCTATTATTGGAGTTCATTCCACGAAGATCTCCGGGTTGCCGTAGAGACTCTTGGATGGACTGAAGAGATGTGGAAGGATAATTCAGGACAAAAACCTCCAAGTGAAGACACTGTATGGGCCGACTTAACACCCGAGGAGAAGGCAGCAGCAACTCGTCTATGTTACTTCCAAGAACTTTGGGACGGCGATGAAATTACTACATGGTATGATTATGAAACTGGCAAGAATACGGCAGTGACAGGTAAGGGTCCAGTTCCCAACGACATTGATTTGGATATCTTTCAAGAGACTGGATATGTCGGCAGAGATCCAGGAACGGTTGGCGCCGGTGTTTATACCTACAACTCATCTACCAAGGCTGTTGTTTCCTCAAGTATATTGGTGGGAGTTGCTTCTGTTATTGCCTTTCTCTTCTTTTAGATAACGATGCATGAATAATATTGTGACGAGTTTACTAGGGGCATTTGTAGTTTTGGAAGAGGAGTTATATATTATATCACGATTGTAAAGAATTAATTAGTAGATAATCGTTTGTTTAGAAAAAAAGAAGAGATGACTTGGAAATACAAATTCAATTTCAATTAGATTGTTTTGCCCTTTGACATACTGCAACCACTGCCTATATTTGAAATAAACACATGATATGAATGATCAAAGGATGGAATAGAATAAAATCCCTTCCTCTCCTCCCCTCCCCCTCTTCTTCGACCTTCGCTTCTCACTCATTATTACTGTACAGTGTAGAGCAGCCCCAAATTTCATGCAAAGAGGCAATGTTGTATCAACAGAGGGCTGCAGCTGACTTATGAAGAGACTATAAGGTCGAGGAAGACAATAGTAAACAAAGAGATACAGTCTGCTATAATGACGGAGGAAGTAGGGCACTAAAACATATCATTTAAACATGACAACAATAAAATCCTGTCAAAACATGATAATGATGAAATTTCTCATTCTCTACCTCTTAATTACCCAAGCTAATGGCGCTAGTAGCGGTCTACCAGCAATACACGAGACATTCACTGCAATGAAGAATGTAATTAATACTAAATTGTTCTTATATGAAACACCCATGATGGAATGGATACCGAGTACTGTCTATCAATTTAATGGTTTCTTTGCTGGATTAAAAATTATGCAAGGCCGGTCTTAAGATATATCTCGGTGGACATGAGAATGATTCTCCTCTCAATAATGATAGCAACTATGATTGTCCACACTGCTACATGTATGGATTAATAAATGTTGCAGCCTTCTTAGCCCAAGCTATGAAAGAAACAATTCGATATGATGCATGTGATGAGAACTCATGGGATAGAGTGGGAGAGGACTTAATGTACCCTATATCGAATAGTTGTGGTCAACTCGGTCAGAGTTATCAAGATTATCATTGCAGTGAAGAAGAACGACATATGGAATGTCCTGTTGATTCACAAATGACAATCACAGCTATGACAAATGCAAAGTGGTGGTAAGTAGCGCATAGGATATCATTCTCTAATGTTTCTCTGATGCAAGATCTTACAAATATATCGATCCACTCTTTATGATATAGGGGTGCTCCAGGTCCATTGACTTGTGGCCCAAAATCAAAATATCCTCAGACTGGTTATTGGGACTTTATGTATGGTAAGAAGAAGAATGAGATCATACCAAAGTGCATTATACTTGTACTTTGCACTAAAAATATCTTTTATATGCAATCAATATATATCTTACAGCTTGTGATAACATATGGGCCAATCCACCTGAAACATGTGATGCATATGTCGGTCAAGAGGGTGGTAAAGCAATAAATGATGTTGCATGTAAGTACTCACAAGATATGAATTGAAGAGACATGTTCTTATGCTCATATCATATGCTCACACTATATGCTCACACTATATGCTCACACATCTATAGATGCAAACGCTGCAGGACGAACCGATGTAGAGGGTTGCTGCTGGTGGGGACGAGGAGTAATACAAACCTCTGGTGTGTGTAACTTTGGAAAACTAAACTACTTCATTGGAAAGCGTGCTGCAGATGAAGGTCGTGAATCGCGTTACCCTACAATTGACTTTTGCAAAGACCCGGAGGCTATATGCTCGAGTAAAGAACATAAAGAGTTGAAATGGATTGCAGGATTCTTCTATTGGATCAATGAAGTACAACCATACGAAAGAGATGGATGGAATTATATAGCGGAGCTTCATAAGTTTGTAGAAGGTGGGATGGTCGGTGACTCATTCATAAACGCGGTGTCTGGTATTGTTAATCGAGGCTGTCACAATCCACCATGCGGTACTGGCGAACTGGACGGTGGACCTGAACGAGCTCAGAACTTTAGAGAGGTTATCGATGCAATGAAATTCTCATTTATTGATGTATATCCTGTTGATCCGCCGAAAGTTGGAGGATCACAACCCGAACAATCCAGTCAGGAGTTGGAATCAGTTGTATCTCCTCCCAATCCTTCACCAGCTGTACCTGATCAAACTCCACCGACGCCTCCTCCAGTTACTCATCCTGCCGAATCATTTATATCTGCTGATACAGTCACTGCAAATTTTCAATCAAGTGTTTTGAGATATACTTGTGGTGAAGGCTACCAAAACGATGGTACGAATTCAACACCGCCATCAGAAGAAGTTGTCTTTGATTATGAAATACATAACGGTATTGACGTGACAGTTAAAGATGGACTGAGAGACGTTAAGTCCTCAATAATGAGTGATATTGCTGGTAGGATTGGTTGTCAGAAAACAAGACGAAAGTTGCAAGACGACTCTACATTTGAAAGTATAATCGGGTTACAATCAAACCCATTTGATATGCCCGACCTAGCTGCAATGGGACAATGTATTGTTGAAGTCGAGTTGACTACTCCAACGACTTGCACACCAACGAAAGGTGCCTTTACATTTTATTCCAAGCCGGGCACCTCTGAATCATCATTAGTGGAGACTACAAATGCATTGAAGAATATCATTCAACAAAGCATGGATGCTGGGAAATACGAGACAAGTGTAGTAGACAAAGCAATATATATTGGAGAGCGTGAGAACTTAGTGAAAGACTCTTCAATAGATTCAATTAGTACCCAAACAGAAGGATCAGATGACGCTAACAATGGAGTCAATGTGGGAATAATATATGCTCTAGCAGTTGTCTGTTTTATCCTGACATGTCTACTATGCTGCTATGTCCACAAGTATAGAGAGAAAAAGAGAGAAGGAAGATATTATGACGAAGAGGCTATCTTGAATACGTTTGCAATGGATGAAGATAGAGACTACCAAGAAAGTATGTACAGCAACAATAGCAATCGTAATATGATGATGGCACCACAGGTTGACGATTATCTACCTCAAACATCTCAACGAATACCTCCGCCACCACCTAGACAGACAAGTCAAAACCAAACTAGAAGGAGTACCTTTGAGAACCACAATGGAAGCAACGAGGACCATGAAACGCCACAATACAATAGAAGGAGTACTGCACCTACATCACAAGTACCCAACTTTATTGGGCGTCGTGAAGAAGGCTTCTCACAAGAGGATCCATCATTAATCACTACACAAAAGACATCCCCGAAACGAAGTAGGTCAGCCCCCAGACCAAGAAATCAATCTCGTAGACGTAATGAATCTGGAGACTATTCCGATGGCGAAGGAGTAGGATCAAGAAGTAATACGAGATCAAATGGAGATAACAATGATTATAACGATGGTCCTGTTGCACCGAGAAGATCAATGAGTTCTAGATCTCCATCAAGAAGAGCACGATCCTCGAGCGGTAGCAGATATAGTGGTAATGACTCTTCTAGGCAAGAATCTTTTAATCGAAGCAATACTTCATCGTCGGCTAGAGAGGATCGTCAAAGAAGAATGGAAATGGCCAGGGCCCGAGCATCAAATCGTCGGTCTTTTAATTAATGACTATAATACCATAATATATAATACAGAACTGTGCTTTGACAAGATTTTTCATGTTACACTACAATGCCATTCACTAAACATATATTCTAACTACATACATCCATTAATCGCAAAACTACCAAGTACCGAGAGGATCTTCATCCCAAGTGTGTTGTGAGAAACAAAGCTGTGTTGCTGCATACTGTTCATTCTCTATCAATTCAGACCAACGTTGATAAGATACATTTGACAATATATTCGTATATTGATCAAGACCAAGGTTTTTGAGTTCTTGTCTGCTGTATGAAGAATAATGATTTATAAAGCAATCCCACACATAATTTTCGATACCAATCATCTGAAGACTTTGTTGTGCCTTAATAGATAATTGATCAAACTTCTTTGCTTCTACCGCGGCATTCATGTAATTCCAACTTGACTTTGTATACCCCAAGCCTGTTTCTAAAATATGTTTAGTATCAAACGACAAATCATTCCACTCTACATAACGTATGGAAGGATAGCTATATGGATATGGGTTGTCATCAATGGTACTACTCATTGGCATTTTTATAAATTCTCTGCCAGGTTTGAACTTTAATTGCAACCTTGTCAATGTCTCGGCTATTGATTCATCACTTATTCTCTGTTTTAATATATTAATTCCTAGATCACGCTGTGTTTGTTTGTCCTCCATGCTGGCAGGCTTGATACCCTTACTCGCATGTGTCATTTTTTGTATTGCAGGTTTGTTGCCTGTGTTGCCATACAAAAGACTACCGACGATTGTAGTCAAAACAACAAGACAAGGCTGCCCACTTTGTCTCCATCATACTGATATGTATTGCTACTATTTGAAACCAAAGAATGATATACTGTAGGTGCATCCTTCACTCACATTACTGGCGGCGGTTCCTAGGACTAAGTACCAGCCTTTTATTCAAACATCATTCAATATCAACTCATCTACTCCTCCATCCTTATCAATCAATGCTCCTCCCTCATATGAGAAAGCAACCCACATTAGTTCCCTCTGGTCAAGTAGAGAAAGATCAAGTGGTATCCCCAACTTTGAATGACGATGATCATAATTCAGAGTAAAACTCTCCTCCTCCATCAATCTCAATCAATAAGCGCTATCTTCACTGGTAACTAGATTGTACATCAACTTTGTGATGATGGATGACAAACAAAAGAAACAAAAGACAACAAAGGATATACGGAATGCAGCTGCCGGGTCACAACAAAAGACCAAAGCTCGTAAAGGAAATAATGGCGTCCTCCTGAAGAAATACGAATCAGTAATGTTAGATATGTTCTCTACAAAGTCTTCATCTATATCATCAAAGTATGAAATATGTCAAGAAGCATTATATAATTTGACTCCAAGATATTCTAAACTTCCTCCATTTATAAATGATACCGATAAACATAAACTGATAGATAATGCAAAGCTATATTGGACGAGTAGGGGTCTAACATCCTCTAGCAATACATCTGATGATAAGTCACCGTTTCCCTTTGATAAAGAAACTTCACTGCCACAGTGTGGCTGTATACGAGAGACTAGTAATAATACACGAGATGTGGGAGATGTAAAAGATACGAAAAGAGCTTGGAGAAAGGAGATGCAACTGGCTAACTTGATTCAGTGTGTATTGACTTTGATTCCCGATGATATTCTACTAAATGAAAAGACAAACAAGAAAACATTTCGCATCATAGATTTCGCAGGAGGGACAGGACACTTAGCAGTTCCATTAGCTTTATTATTACCACAAGTTGAAGTAGTATGCGTTGATCTAAAGAAATATTCCTTGGACTTGCTACATAAAAGAGTCGATGGAGTATCACTGACGAGTAAGAAAGATGACAGTGTTGATAGTATTCAAGTATCGACTGCACTTCCCAATCTATCGACATACTATGGATCTATTCAAACATATCCACATGAGTTTGATATCGGTGTATCATTACATGCTTGTGGCGAAGCAAGCGATTTGGTACTTCGAAAATGTCTCAATCAAAAAGCCTCTTTTGTGGTATGCAGCTGTTGTTGTGGTAAATTACAATCTGAGGCAAAGAATCCATATGTCTTTCAAAGCACAGGAGGAAATGAGAAGGAAATCAGTTATCCGCAGAGCAAAAAGATGATTGCTTCTTTGGAAAAAGGAGCTGAGTCGAACAACAGTCATGGCAACCCAGCTAATAAAAAGCAGCAAGAGATTGCATTTGACGAAATTGCCAAGGCCAGTGACTACAGTGAGATTGGTGATATACGTAAGCCAAAGAATGCATGTCGCCGAGCAGCAAAAGCTTTAGTCGAGTGGGATAGACTTCTTTATTCTAAAGAATGCATCGAGTGCTCTGTCAGTCATGAAACACCAGTGAATGTAATTCTCTCTCGAATGGTACCTTGGGAGTGCAGCGTAAAGAATGATATCCTCATTGGATGGTTTGAAGACTTGTGCAATCCATACCGAACACAGAGTCAGAACAACACCATATTCGGGTATGACACATCGTGTGATAATGATTTCAAAGTCGCCTTGAATCATTTGTTTGGGAATAATACTGTGTCGCCAGGCTCAACAATAAATACTCAGAATGATTGGACAACCCAAGAAGAGAAGGAAGTCACATCAGAGATAGAACAGTTCTTAGTCAAGAGCTCAGTATCTCAAGAATATCGGTTTTCAAAGGGGATGGGTGCTCGAAAGCGCAAATTGATTCATTCAGTTGCTGAGAAGCTGAGTCTGAAACACTGGTCGGAGGGCAAAGGTTCAGAGAAGGTAGTAGTGATAGCTCGACAACGAACGCCATCTCAAGTAGATATCAATATCAACAATAAAACTTAACATCTTAGATACTCTACAGATTCTAGATACAATATCTACACAACACACAGCTATTTCTCAGAACCCCACATTGAATATAGAACAATTATGTATACACATCTCTTTTACACTGTCTTAAACTCATCTAATACTAACAATCCGTACTTCACAAAGGGCTTAGGCTAGAGGAGCAAACGAGATGTGAAAGGTGAGGATAAGATGAGTTGAGTATGAACTAACATGATAAAAAAATACTTACTGTAGCTTTCTTAACAACATCGTACATATCGTTCTCAGATACCATTCCATTGACGCAGACCTCAAGTATGGCACTATCAAGGTTCTCGTTGGTCTTCTTACGAATGAATTGAGGAGTTCCTTCAAGTGTCATGTCATACATAAGTTTAGCGTTTTGTTGGAAGACAAACTCTTTTCCTGCGATCATGAAAGAGTTGGCGGTAGTAACTTTTTTGACTGTATCCGTACTACTGCTGCTGGTGCCATCGGCAAAGTGCTTCTCGAGTGAAATACCAGTACAGTGTTTATCTAAGATCATTAGATTGTAGTCAAGTAAAGCATTAGGACTCTCTTGTTTGATAACTTGATACAAATCACTTTCACTGACCATCCTAGTACATTTCTCAGCAAGAGCCTTGCTCAAGTTTCGTTCAACTATATGCCGGACAATCAATGGATGCCCTTCTAATACCTTGTCATACATGAGCTTCGAGTGTTGTTCGAAGTGCAGTTCTTTATCATGAATCATGTAGGAGACTGACGCTGTATCCTCTTCTTTATTATTTTCAGAGTCGACCATACTACTTGCAGACATCGACTTGATAGGAGGAGACTTGTGACCATCCAAAATATCAAGGCTATGTTTCAAGAATGGCTTGGGAGTGATCTTCTTAACTATATCATACATATCGCTTTCAGTGATTACCTGCATATCCAACTCTCTAATACCCTTATCTAAATGAGTCTTTGTCGTTGTTCTGACGAAGAAAGGTGTGGCATCAATAACATCTTCATACATTTTCTTTGCATTCTGATGGAAGTGAACCGAAGTATCATCTGATTCTGTTAACCGTTCGAGATCAGCAATTTGCTGCATCGCATCATCGTCATCCCATACAAGAGAAGTTTCAGCAGCCTCTACACCATGACGAATATCATTCTCAGCCGGTGCAGTACTATAAATAAGTTTACCAATAGTGTTGGAAGGGGTAGGGATTTGGAATGATGAGGACAATCCTAGGATTTGGAGAGTGAAGAGGAGAATTAAAGTCATGTTATTGTATTGATTGTGGTATCTATATTTTTGTTTTGCCTTGGTTGTTTGATTGCTGAGTAAAAGAGCTTCTTTATACCCTGGCAATATCTAACTATGACAAGTATTGTTGATTGATTGACAACTAAAGCAGATGTATCATGTCAAGGAGTATCAACGCCATCCGCCTCAAGTCTTTGTCAAATTTTCATTTCAGTTGATGGGTCGAAAAAGATACGAAAAGGTATCCTCTTAGCCTACCTCTCGAACGAACTTTCCATGCGGATTCAAATGAGTCTCTCGATACTGCTCACTCGTCTTAACAGGTTGGGTAAAGAGTGTAAGCTGTTTATTTGGCGCTGCAATGGAAGGTGATTGATTAGGATACCTATAGAGCTCAAAGGAGAATAGAACATACTTTGATTATTGACTGTTCTCATTTACTTCTTTACAAAAGGTGATAATGTCCCCTTCACCAACATCCTATTTATATCCTACACTATTGTACAAAACCCCAAAGGCATATGCAGTATCCACTATATCCTAAGAACACTGAGTACAGCATGTTTGCAAGTCACATTCGACATCACAGGGCACGAAGAGTACTTCAAGGACAGTGGCATTATCACGATCTCGAAGGGCACATACTTCTTCAGGCATTACTCCGGATAAGTCTGTATTCTGAAGGTATAATTTCTCTAGTTTTTCCAGATTACCAAACTCACTGGGCACGTCACCGGCGAAATTATTATTCGCCAAACCCAACGTTTTCAAACTAATTGCCTTCCCCAGTTGTGTGGGGATATTACCCGACAAATCATTCGAGTTGACATCCAAGAATGATAATTTCTTGGCATTACCCAAGCTCATTGGTAACTGTCCACTAAATGCACATGTATTTCAGTTGCTGAGAAGCTGAGTCTGAAACACTGGTCGGAGGGCAAAGGTTCAGAGAAGGTAGTAGTGATAGCTCGACAACGAACGCCATCTCAAGTAGATATCAATATCAACAATAAAACTTAACATCTTAGATACTCTACAGATTCTAGATACAATATCTACACAACACACAGCTATTTCTCAGAACCCCACATTGAATATAGAACAATTATGTATACACATCTCTTTTACACTGTCTTAAACTCATCTAATACTAACAATCCGTACTTCACAAAGGGCTTAGGCTAGAGGAGCAAACGAGATGTGAAAGGTGAGGATAAGATGAGTTGAGTATGAACTAACATGATAAAAAAATACTTACTGTAGCTTTCTTAACAACATCGTACATATCGTTCTCAGATACCATTCCATTGACGCAGACCTCAAGTATGGCACTATCAAGGTTCTCGTTGGTCTTCTTACGAATGAATTGAGGAGTTCCTTCAAGTGTCATGTCATACATAAGTTTAGCGTTTTGTTGGAAGACAAACTCTTTTCCTGCGATCATGAAAGAGTTGGCGGTAGTAACTTTTTTGACTGTATCCGTACTACTGCTGCTGGTGCCATCGGCAAAGTGCTTCTCGAGTGAAATACCAGTACAGTGTTTATCTAAGATCATTAGATTGTAGTCAAGTAAAGCATTAGGACTCTCTTGTTTGATAACTTGATACAAATCACTTTCACTGACCATCCTAGTACATTTCTCAGCAAGAGCCTTGCTCAAGTTTCGTTCAACTATATGCCGGACAATCAATGGATGCCCTTCTAATACCTTGTCATACATGAGCTTCGAGTGTTGTTCGAAGTGCAGTTCTTTATCATGAATCATGTAGGAGACTGACGCTGTATCCTCTTCTTTATTATTTTCAGAGTCGACCATACTACTTGCAGACATCGACTTGATAGGAGGAGACTTGTGACCATCCAAAATATCAAGGCTATGTTTCAAGAATGGCTTGGGAGTGATCTTCTTAACTATATCATACATATCGCTTTCAGTGATTACCTGCATATCCAACTCTCTAATACCCTTATCTAAATGAGTCTTTGTCGTTGTTCTGACGAAGAAAGGTGTGGCATCAATAACATCTTCATACATTTTCTTTGCATTCTGATGGAAGTGAACCGAAGTATCATCTGATTCTGTTAACCGTTCGAGATCAGCAATTTGCTGCATCGCATCATCGTCATCCCATACAAGAGAAGTTTCAGCAGCCTCTACACCATGACGAATATCATTCTCAGCCGGTGCAGTACTATAAATAAGTTTACCAATAGTGTTGGAAGGGGTAGGGATTTGGAATGATGAGGACAATCCTAGGATTTGGAGAGTGAAGAGGAGAATTAAAGTCATGTTATTGTATTGATTGTGGTATCTATATTTTTGTTTTGCCTTGGTTGTTTGATTGCTGAGTAAAAGAGCTTCTTTATACCCTGGCAATATCTAACTATGACAAGTATTGTTGATTGATTGACAACTAAAGCAGATGTATCATGTCAAGGAGTATCAACGCCATCCGCCTCAAGTCTTTGTCAAATTTTCATTTCAGTTGATGGGTCGAAAAAGATACGAAAAGGTATCCTCTTAGCCTACCTCTCGAACGAACTTTCCATGCGGATTCAAATGAGTCTCTCGATACTGCTCACTCGTCTTAACAGGTTGGGTAAAGAGTGTAAGCTGTTTATTTGGCGCTGCAATGGAAGGTGATTGATTAGGATACCTATAGAGCTCAAAGGAGAATAGAACATACTTTGATTATTGACTGTTCTCATTTACTTCTTTACAAAAGGTGATAATGTCCCCTTCACCAACATCCTATTTATATCCTACACTATTGTACAAAACCCCAAAGGCATATGCAGTATCCACTATATCCTAAGAACACTGAGTACAGCATGTTTGCAAGTCACATTCGACATCACAGGGCACGAAGAGTACTTCAAGGACAGTGGCATTATCACGATCTCGAAGGGCACATACTTCTTCAGGCATTACTCCGGATAAGTCTGTATTCTGAAGGTATAATTTCTCTAGTTTTTCCAGATTACCAAACTCACTGGGCACGTCACCGGCGAAATTATTATTCGCCAAACCCAACGTTTTCAAACTAATTGCCTTCCCCAGTTGTGTGGGGATATTACCCGACAAATCATTCGAGTTGACATCCAAGAATGATAATTTCTTGGCATTACCCAAGCTCATTGGTAACTGTCCACTAAATGCACATGTATCCAACTTGAGGAATGTAAGCTCGGGTAAATTACCAAGAGCGGAGGGTATCGTTCCGCCAATATCATGCGAACCATCTACTTGGAATTCCTTGAGGTTCTTACAATTACCAATCTCTTCGGGGATATTACCATTGAATCTATTATGTCCAACGAATACACTTGTTAAATTCTTCATATTGCCAAACTCGGCAGGCAACGTTCCCTCAAATTGATTAAACGCAATATCTAACAATTCTAATCCAACAAAGTCCTTGAGGGTATCAAATATCTGACCGGTGAAACTATTGGTATGCAGATATAACGTCTTGAGTTTCTTAAGATTCTTGAAGGACTCTGGTAGTGCACCCTGGAAGTTATTCTTGGATAATGCCAAATGTTCAAGATGACGATACTCCCCAATGGCATCAACATTTGTCAACTCATTCTGTTCAAGGAAGAGTGTCTGGAGATTGAACAACTTGTATAATGGGGTGGGTAATGCCCCAATCAATTTGTTATTTTCCAAATCCTGTTATATGAATCATTGATGATGAATATTAGAATGTCGAATAAATATAAACACAACATATGAGCACTCACACATAATTAAAATAATACGTACCAAATGTTGTAAATAATACAACAAGGAAAACTCTGCAGGTACCTCCCCACTAACCAATCTCTGCCGCAACTCTAACCTATTAGCAATACGCTGCGGTACGTCAATCTTAATCCCATCCTCCCGTCCCACCTCCAACAATTCATCAATCCTACCCTCCAATTCTTCTTCCAACTCTTCAACATCTTTACAATAGATACCCTCCCATTCACATTCATGTACCGGACTACCCCATTCCAATCGTCCTTCGACGGGTGTCCATGGACCACTAATAAAGTAAATAACCATTAACACATATCGTTGATGTAAATGATCCTTACTTGGTCCTAATTCCATCCCATCTTCATAAACTAGCCACTGCCATGCACGATGATGTGCTGTACTTGTATCCTGTAATGTCTCCTCACCACCGGGTGTTATCCGTGCTAATGCTAACATAATATCATCTTCCACAGGTTGTCGTTGTTGTGTTGGACTTTGTGATGGTGGATTTGGAGCGCGTGGCATGACATATGGTTCATCTTCAGATATTAATGCCACGGGGATTGTAACTGCTATAATAACTACCAATATTAAACAGCATCCGACCATTAATGTACCCCGATCAACTAAATCCCATATACTACGTCCTTCTAATTCTTCATCGGCTGTTTTCCCTCGTCCTAACCGGTCATCATGTATATCCATCATATCCATATTCATTTTCTTTAACTTTTCTGCTTCTTTTGCATTACGTGGTTGATTACTATCGGAGGCATTGTATGCCCCGGCACCATTGCGAATTTTACGATCATATTGTTCCTGTTGTGATCGTGTATTACCATTTTGGGCACCTACACGTGCATCTTGAATTTGTACACCCCGTCCAGTACGAGTATTGTAGGTTACTGCATTACCACTTGCTATTTTACGACGTTCATTCTCAGACCGTATCTCATCACGACGGCGTTGTTCAGAGGCACGACGTTCTGATTTCTTTTGATCATTCCACCATTGTGGTTTGGAAGGGTCTATTGGTCCAGAGGAGTAGGATTCGTCATCTCTACTACTTCTTCTTGAGTAGTTATTATTCGATCGATGAGAGTCATTATAATTTCTATCATAATTATTATTTCGAGATGATGATAGATTGTTGTTACTTTCTCGGGATGATCTCATGATACATATATTGACAGGTTATACCGGAGCTCGAACCGGATATCAGGTGCTATTACAGCGTCTTGGAAGCCTAATAGGCAATAGGGGCCGCTTTTAGGGGATAACAGCAAAAAATAATATTAACTCCTTCGCGCTCTGCGATTGCAAGACATAAACAAATCTCACAGGAGAGAATTGTCATGTTTTTTGACAGTCGTAGGGGGCTTTCTTTTGGACAAGTCTAGCTAACTTTTTCACATTCAAATCTCTAGTTGAGAGCCAGTTTGGTTGGATGGTATATGAGGTTAAGCGCACTAAATATATGTAATGTACCGCTAAATATCTGCTTAAGAGGAGAGGAGATATAAGTGCGAGTAACTCAAAAGTGCTCACATCTTATGCACAAAAACTTACCCAACAAACAATATAAGCAAATCAACAATTATGATAATAATACTACACTATAACATGATAATATCATGTATAATACTAATAATAACCATACCAACAGTAGTAGTAGTACAAGCAACAGAAAATCATTACTGCGGAACAAACTGGATGGCCGCGGCAACATCCTGTTCCAATCCCTGTCCCTCCACACTAGACACAGACTGTACAACACCCGGTGAAACATGTTTCGGCTACACTGGCTGTGTCAAACCACGTCCACCACCAACTTCATCACCAACAATATCACCTATAGTAATAACATCTAAACCAACACAGAAACCTAAACGTACGAAAAAACCTACTGTTTCACCTACCAAGTTTATTAGTTTAGCACCAACTACCACTATATCACCATCGGTAACACCACCTACTATTTCTCCGGTAGGTTCACCATCTCAATCACCAATACCACGTCCATTACTAATTGAACTATCTAATAATGGTGGATTAACTTTAAGTGATATAGAAAGTGGTGATGATTTGCAATTAAGTTATGGTATTATATTTGATTTAATGACTACTAAGAATAGTGGTGTGATACAGGTACAGAGTTTGGAGTTTTATGTGTTGCCAAACTTGGATGAATTAGAGTCTCAAGCAGTGAATAATGGTACAAATACCAATACTACTACAGATGCTAGTAAAGCAGTTAATAATAGAGAGAATGAGGAGGAGTATAAGATACAATATGAAATATATACAAAGGTTGGTACATGGCATGGATTTGAGGGTAGAGAACGATCGTTTAGTAAAGTATCTACTGGTAATATTACTGTCTTACCTGAACAACAAGGAGATGAGAATAGAAGAATAGACGGAAAGAGATTATTGCAGGGTGGTTTCGCTACTGGCTTTGGTGTTGGTGGCAGCTCAACAACGTCATCAACAACTGGAGAAGAGGAATTAACAATATCAAGTAAAGGTGGATTAATACGCATACCTCCCACACAATTTACACCAGTTAATATCAATGGTGATGAAACACGTCAATCCATTTATATTACACTCTCATCACGATCATTACTCTATTCACGCTCTTCAACAAGCTCTTCTTCACAATTACAATCTATAACATCAATCTCACAAATTACCTCAAACAACTCCAAGGAATCAAAAGGAGATACAATACCATTAATATCCGAAGAAGAAGTTACAATATATACCGGGGCGTCAATAATGATATATCCATACAATAAAGCAAATCAACGTATCTATTATAAAAAGCCAAGAGAATTTGTGGGTAGATTATGGTATCATCGTAAACCTTGTTTAGATATTGAAGAGGAGAGTATGGAAGAAGAGAATATATTTCAGGAGAGTAGTTTAAAGGAGGAAGAGATTGATATTGGTATAGAAGATGAAGAGAATAACAGAGGTAGAAGAGAAAGAGAGTTGGCAAATGTAATCAATTGGAAGAATTGTATAGAAAGTACAGATACAAAGGATGTTGAATTACCACCATTGGAGGATATGCCATCCTTCTTCCTACCCTCCTCTACTACTACTTCGAGTCAACAGGCCAATACGCTTCCAAATAATAATGGTACAAGTCCAACAACAGTACCAACAACATCGTCTAAACCAACAATAACAACATCCAAAGTGAATTTAATAATAACATTACATAATGTCCAAGCCTCAACAATTGATATAGCAACAGGCAAGCAAGTATATCGAACATTGAATAATCCTGAACAAGATGAATTTGAAAAGGTAACATTAGAGTTATATGAAGAAAAGGAAATATTAGATATGAATGAGATTGAATTATATGGTTGTAATGTCTATTATCAACAGATATTGGAACCACCGAGTTTGAATTATGGTATAGATATAGAAGAAGGACGAGACGGAGGCAGTGGTACTAGAAAGAGTAGGATTAGATTGTTAAGGAGAAACTTACAGTCTCCTCCTGATCCTATATCAATTGCTGAATCATACGAAGGACGGGGGAATACATCCCGACCTGAAGATGAGTTTAATCTACCATTGAACACAACATCATTTGTTGATCCAAACAACTCTACATTCGACGAAGCAACACAATTTATTGATCCAAATGCCGTAGTTCCCACTAAACCACCCATTCCTCCACCCCCAACACCACCACCAACTAACGAATTCATACCAACATCAACATCATTAGAAGTTACTCTAGTTATATCAATATTATATACAACATTACCAAATCAAATTACATCTGAACTATTATCAACTATATTACTTCAGAATAAAGATGAATATATGAGAATAATTAAGGATAATCCGACATTATCAAATTATTTTAATACATTGGATGAGATTCCATCTGTTATAACTGTTGATACAATTACCGAGCCGCCGACGTTACAACCTAGTAATGCACCAACAGTATATGTAATGACAAACAGTGATGTAATAAAGGAACCATTATCAACATCAATGACAATCGGCATTATAATTGCTTTACTATATACAGTATTAGCATGTTGTAGCATGTTATATGTCAAACGTGCTCGACGATTAATGCGCATAGAACGAAGTAAACGTATGATTGCCAATTCAGGTGTGGGTGGTGCGGGAGGTAGTGCTACTGCCTTTATTGGACATGATATGATATATGAAGAAGAACGAAAAGATACTAATGTAAGTTCGAAGAGAAGGTCATCAATAAGGAGAGGATCATCATTTATGAAAAGTATAGTTGGTGGTGCTGGACGTAGACGATCATCCAAACTTAGTATTGATAGTGATGAAATGATTGGATTGAATAGTAGTGGTGTACCATTGACTGAGAGTGATAGTCATGATGACGATGATAATGACGACGATGATAATGACGAAGAATCAGAAGCGGGTGTATCAAGTATGGCAGAGAGTGAATATAGTGAGGAAGAAGAGGAAGAGGAGGTTGAGTCTAGTAGTGAATCGTCCGAAGAGGAGCCATCTCCACCCCCACGACGACGACATAGAAGACGAACTCGGAGATAGACAGCAACTTATTCTTGAGTTTATTCAACTTTATGTTACAGTTTATCATCATGTGGTATTATTTATTATCTTCGATTAGATGGATTGTCAAGACTATCATATGATACAGTTGTGGACCTTGTATTAATATCGGGTGCGGTCAAAGGCATAGATTGCAAGGCAAGACTTCTCTTTTGCTCATCAATCTTTTGATAGAGTGCGGATCTATATTCATGTGCCTTGATTTTGGTCGAATCATCAATACCAATCTTGATTGCTCCGTGTGGATAGACAACCTCTTTTGCAGGGTTATGAAAGTCTTTGACATAGTCATGCTCCAATGCCGATGATGCAGTTCCTCGTTTTGCTGGATCGAGCTTGAATAAGCTCTTCATCAAGTGTTTTGCATCTCGTGGTAGATTGTGACACAAGTCATCAAGTCTGACTCGACTTTTAGCTTGAACATTCTCAAGCATTGCAGTTGCAAATTGAGACTGCCAGGACTTTACATCAAGTGCCGTAGGGTTGCCAGTGAGCTCGAAGATTCTCTCAACTTGTGCCATACTCGAAGCACCCGGAAGCAAGGGACGAGTACGAAACATTTCACCAACAATACAACCCACACTCCACAGATCAATACCCTCGGTGTATCTTCGTGACCCCATGAGGACTTCAGGACTGCGATACCAGCGTGTTGCAATATAATCTGTGAGTACCAACCTTTCACCACTCTCAACTCCATCAGTTGAAATTGATCGACACAAGCCAAAGTCACATATTTTGATTGCACAACTCGAATCTACAAGTATATTGGATGGTTTAATATCACGATGCAATAGCTTGGCCGAGTGGATGAATTTTAATGCGCACAAGAGCTGATATGTAATGTATTGAATGTGTGAATGCTCTAGTATGCGAGCCTTGATGACTTGGCTTAAATCAGTCTCCATGTACGCAAATGTGATGTAAAGATCACGATCATTGCTGGATCGTATCAAATCAAGAAGTTTGACAATGTTTGGATGGCCGTCGCCTTCGGATAGACCCTTGAGATACATTACTTCACGATATGTCCTTTGAGCGTCGACATCACAACGAAAAGCATCAAAGCATTTCTTAAGCGCCACCGTCTTGCCATCTTTGCGATTAATTGCCTTCCAGACGACCCCGTATGCTCCTTGTCCAATCTTTTGAGTAGCGTCGTATCTCTTCAACACTCGTGGATCGATGGTTTCTGTGCTACTTGCCATTGCTTATCGGTGCCATAATAATATGTGAAGAGTTGGAGCTGTCGTACTAGACTATTATCTGAAGAGTTAGAGCTGTTTTGATAGATTAGTAGTAGTGGTAGTGATATGAATATCAAGACACGCACATTATGTAATGCAATGAAAAGAGACTCCCGCATTTTTTTACAAAAAAAAAAAATCACTCTCATTTTTATTTCATTTTCATTCGATCTTCTATCTCTTCGTCTCTTTCCTTCTCCTCATTTAATCATTGAACAAACATAACAACTAACGACCAACCAACACGATGGGTGCCTGTCTCTCCTCAGGCAGTGCCGAGGATCAGGCTGCCATGAAGGCATCAAGGGAGATTGAAAAACAAATGAATAAACAATTTGATGCTGATAATTCAAAGGTAAAACTCCTTCTCTTGGGTGCTGGCGAGTCTGGAAAGTCAACCATCTTTAAACAAATGCGTGTATTGTTTGGTGCACCATTGTCGGAAGATGAGAAACAGCAAATTACACCAGTGGTTTACAATAATACCATCACGTCAATGAAGATATTATGTTCAGAGACGAAAAATATGGGCTATGAGGATGACGTAGTTGCAAAAGACAAGCTTGATTTCATGCTAGGCTTGGATGATGCATGTGAAATTGATGAGGGTATTGGTAGTGCCATCAAGGATTTGTGGTCAGATCCAGGTGTCCTTCAAACATGGAAACGACGTTCTGAATTCCAAATCGTCGAGTCTGTCAAGTATTACTTTAATGAAATTGAACGTATAATGAAGGATGACTACGTTGCTACGCAGCAAGATATGCTATTAGCTCGTGTCCGTACGTCTGGTATCGTGACCGAGAAGTATGTAATCGATGGCGTGGACTTTGAAATGTATGATGTCGGTGGACAACGAAACGAGCGGAAGAAATGGATTCACTGCTTCGATGATGTAACTGCCGTCATCTTTGTTGCAGCACTTAGTGAATACGATCAAGTACTGTTTGAGGACGCTGCCTCGAATAGAATGACCGAGGCCGTAGACTTGTTTGGTGAGATATGTAGTAACAAGGTCTTCCAATCATCGGCAATGATTCTCTTCCTCAACAAGAAGGATTTGTACGAAGAGAAGATTAAAAGTGTACACATTGGTGACCAAGCTCCATTTAGTAACTTTGATGGTGCAGTTGGTGATGCCGACTACTATGACAAGGGTATACAATACTTTCTCGATCTCTTCCTTGCAAAGAATGAAAATGAAGAACGCCAGATTTACAGTCATGCCACGTGTGCAACAGATAGTCAGAATGTGTCAGTGGTCTTCAACTCATGTAAAGGTGCGTATTGGTTGTGTTTGCATATTATGTCTCTGTTACCTAGAATGTCACTTACCAACATACTGTCCTCTCCTTGACCAATGTAGATGTTATAATGAGAAAGAATATGGAGGACATGGGCTTTGGCTAGAGGCATGTGAAGACGAAAGTGTTTGAAGTGTGTGTACTCTATGTCCGTGTTATTGTGTGAATGATGTGAGATTAGATTGATAGCTGCCGATATAATAGAGCAGGAATCTCCCACATTCAGTGTGGAGTGAATCCAATGTCTTAGTCGCTTGGAGTCATACGGCTCGATAGATGAATATGTGAAGATTAGATAGAGCTATTAGTGGGCACATGAATATCTCTAGAAGTAAACAACCATAAATAGCTAATGCTTACTTTAGTATATATTCCAATAGACGTTGACTCTAGATCCTCCTTTACGCCACGTGAGACTCCTACTCACTCGAGTCTCATCTCTTGATACTACTCTCATAAAAAGATACCTCTAGATGGCAAATGGTATCCTTATTTGGCTTGCTTACTATGAACCATACTTTATTGTCTTGATTGACATTAAACAGGGAGCAAAGACGTCTATAGTATATACTATACGTTACATACTCAGGTTCAACGCTGTTAATTTGTGTTGATAGGAGATACGGTATCAATCGATTCGATTCTCACAAAAACAGCCAAAACACACTTTCATCTTTTAATTTCAACTCAACAATACAATATGAATAGACAATTAACGACAACAGTATTCAACATACTCAAGGACTATCCTGTATTCATTGGGTTAGGTATTCGACTTATTCTTACATTTGCTTTGCCCATATTACTTGATGATGGTCTCATCCTCCGTGGTGTTCGATACACAGATATTGATTATGATGTGTTTACTAATGCTGCTGAGCATGTAGCAAATGGTCGTAGTCCATACGATAGACATACATATAGATATACACCATTCTTGGCAAGATTATTAGCATTACCGTATCAATACAATAATGGTAGTAATGGAATATTGGGTATGATATTATCAGTGAGATACTTTGGAAAGATATTATTCTGTGTGGCTGATGTGATATGTGGATATATAATTATCATACTCCGAAGACGGAGACGCAGTAGTAATGATAGTACAGATGAAACAAATAAACAATGTGCAAATAAAGAAAACAAACAACATGGATGGAACCAGTATATTATAAATATCTTATCACCAGAACTAAAGGATGCACTTTGGTGGTTATATAATCCTCTACCAATCAACATATGCACAAGAGGCTCAGCAGAAAGTCTAGTAGTTCTACTTCCAGTGCTCGCAACAGTTGTAATTGCAGATGTATACAATAATCATCAGAAGCAGCAAAGATCAGTTTGTAAAGCTACATCATTGAAAGATCACATGTTGATGAGAGATAGAATAAGAAGGAGAGGAAAGCTATCAATCATGATCCGAGCATGCTTTGCAGGTATAGTACATGGAATTGGTATACATGCAAAATTATACCCAGTTATTTATACAATATCATTCATGGCCAATTTCAGTAGACAACAACAGCAGAATGAAGTATTACAGACTGACAAAGAAGAATCTGAGAAACAAGAGGATGTAGGTTGGAGATATCTTTTATCAGAACAAAATATGCAATTTAGCGATACTTGTATATGTTGTATACCATCGACAATAGGCAGAGGAGCAAAATCTACATTTCCCTGGAGACACCCGAAGCAAATACTAGTCCTTGCAGTATTCTGGATCCAAAGATTGTTTTTCACCATGAGTTCAATGTGAGTAAAATCTGTTCATATCCTTATGTCTGCACAAATTGTACATCTCACATTTATTATTAGTTTGTTTCTAGTGACATCAATAGGAACTGTTGGAGTCTTAACATATTTGGCAGTTTACTATTATGGTCAAACAGCACTTGATGAGGGCTTATTATATCATTTTCAACGAGTCGATCATCGTCACAACTATAGTATGTATTGGTGTTGGATATATCTAGCCCGTGGTAAAGCAGAAACCGTATTATCACAACTTGCTTCAGGGAGCACAACAACTTCATCGCTTTGGGGATTCATTCCTCTCATACCACAAGTATTCATACTTGGTTTTTCAAGCTTAGGAATCGCACCTTATACTTATGACTTGACCTTTGCATTATTTTGTCAAACATTTGCCTTTGTTGCGTTCAATAAGGTCATTACAGCACAGTACTTTACCTGGTACCTTTGCTTACTACCATTGTGTTCGGACCGTATCGATTGGTGTTCCAAACGTATGATCTTATCATTGGGATTGTTGATTGTTTCAATAATAACTTGGCTGCTCTCAGCCTTCACATTGGAAATGCTTGGTTGGAGATCCCATAGACAAGTTTGGCTAGCATCTTTGTTCTTCTTTATTGCCAATGTTAATCTGCTGAGCTCAATTCTAAATGGATACAAGAAAGAAACAGCTACTTCTTCTCAACCAGGTAAAGGATGGACAATAAAGACAAAGAGATCATAATAGCTATCTAAGTGCACCAGTTTAGATTAACTTCCTAAGCTTCAATCGATAACAGCAAATAATGCTGTGAAAACAAAGTGCACATACGATCGCAACACGATCACTCATCTCCAATAATTTTGTTGATGTTTTCAATGGTAGCATGCCACAAACCTAGCTTCTTGCAGAGATGATCTTGCATCTTCTGGTGATTATTGTCGAGATCTGCAAGCTCCTTTTTGTACAAGAATATGATACGGACACCATCAATATTAAGCACTTGGCGACGCTTGAGGGACGTCTTGCCGTTTACCCCATCATTAACCTCTATTCCGACATGTTCATTATTCACATGAAGAAGAGCAGCCAATCGATACCCACTTTTCGGCAAGAATGCATCCTCCTTTAATTGTAGACCAATATTGAATAACTCATTTACTACTTCATCCTGAATTCGAGATGGTGGTTGAAGGTTATTAGAAACGAACGCTTCAAGGCAGCGCTTCCGCAGTGATTGTGGCAAGCATACACCCGAATCTAGTTCAAGAACTGACCACAAATTCCACTGATGTAACTGAATCAGTTCTTCTGTGTTAAACTCATTCTCTTTCTCCATCAAGGCAGTAATAACCTTATCATTGAACAAAGAAGGAGCTGGTACATTGACAACTGCAAACGCCCAGGCTATATTGGCAAGTTCTTCACAGTTGAGGACTTCAATCTTTGATTCAATAGCTGGTACGAAGGATTGAAAAAGATGTACATTCACCTTGCCTCCATACATAGCAAACGCCCACAACAAGTTGGCTACTCCCTGTGTAGTGAATTGTTGTTGGTGTCTTGCAATGGCACTATCTGCAATTCTATCAAAGAGTACAGGGCAAGCTTTACCAGCCTTAGCATATGCCCAGACGATGACGGACAACACCTGAGGGCCAAATCCATTTAAGTCTCTTCTCATCATATCCTTAGCTACTTCCTTGAACAGGGATTTATTTGCTTTAGATTCACCAGCTGTAGCATATGCCCAGATCAAATTTGAGATTTCTCTTGGATAAAATGTCTTTAGAAGCTCTCTTGCTATTACCAAGTCTGCAACTTTACTGAAGAGTAATGAATTGGATATTTTGCTCTTGGCAAAAGCAGTCATCATGACTGAGATATCCTGAGAGGTAAATGATTCTAATTTCTGCACCGCATATCTTGCAATATGATCAAATAATGAACTGCCGTCATCAAAGACAGGGATGTAATCGATGAGTGAAAAAGCGTGCAATAGATTTGATAAGTGACGCGTATCAAACCTTGTAATGATTGGTAGTGACGCCACCGCTAAACGGTGGAACATTTTTGTCTTTGGTTTGAAGTTATCATCATATACGACACCTTGTAATAACGGCCAGCGGTGTTCACAGATCTTGGCTATTCCATGAATTGTCGCAGTGATATCGATGGTACCAAATTGGTTGATACTTGACATTGTACGAACAAGGATACCCAGAAGCCTTTGCTTTACCTTTTGTTTAGGCTTGGCACTTATCCTTCTTGTGGCCAATAGTTGAGGAAATCTAGACCAAAAGGCGCTATAATGTGGAGGCAACCTTCCCTTTGAAGATACAAGTTTAATCAGTTCTTCTACAGATTGACACCCTTTCACATTAAGAAAAGAAGTATGCTGATGTTGTGGTATCCTCCGCCTAGCGGTTACTTGAGTACTGTTGCTGTGCTGATTCTCATTATTGATATGCCTTGATATTTGGCGAGGTGGTGCATGATGTTGATTCTTTTTATGGAATGAGTTTTGTCTATCGCCACCTCCCCTGCTTCTTTGTAAAACACGGTTGGGTTGTTGGTTACGATGATGATTGTTATTATTATATTTGTGCATGTTATAATTTGTTTGACTACTGTTGTTGTTGATACTCGATACTCTTTGTGTTTGTGCAATACTCCGGCGATCCCAAGCATATGACATTACTTGATAAGATGAGCCATACGGGTGTTGATAGCATCCCCCAATATTTGATAGCCTTTTGTTGTGATTTGCATGCTCACCGACTGATTTGCGCATATACCTTCCTTATCTATAAAGTGACTGATTTTCGGTTCCAACTTCTTGTGTCGTTTTTTTGTGACAGTGTTTAGCTTGTTTAACCGAAGGAAAACCGACTCGCAATACTACAGACAGTAAGAGGCCAACCATGACAGAACTTACGCTTGTCTTGCTACAAGAGTACCCCTTACCATTTCTACTTGCGAGTCAAAATATTTCTGCTCCTTTTCTAGCTCAGTAGTCGTGATCAATAGTATTGCATCCAATACGTTATGTAACATAACAGACTCTTGCAACATGTATTGTAGGCTTGCTGGTTTCCTACCATCAGTGTGCCGCTCTACAACAATACTAGAATCTGTATAGTCCGACTCAACATGCAAAGCAACTCCGAAGTCTACTGAAAACATGGCACTATTGTCTCTTGTGAATAACACATGTAAGGTATCTTGTCCATACTTGTTTACCTTCCAGGATCCATTATTTTTCGTTGGAGATACAAGATGTGCTCCTACAGATTGAAGCATGGCACTAATATCGATATTATTTGGAATGGGTATAGTGAATAATTCTTTAGGTGCATCTGGGTCATTTGGATCATATACTTTTCTCGGTTTTGTTGTTGTTGATTGTGTATTTGATGATGATGCATCAGATGACTCTTTATTTGATTGTTGAAATGGAGGAACATATTCTTCAAGCTCTTTATCGGTTACATACCACATTGCCAATGCAAGACGTCGAGGAGGTTTGGCGGCATCTCCACCTTGTCTTTCTCTAACATGCATAGCTCCGTGAAGATTCTCAACACCACTTGTAAAATAAATCATCTTCCCTTTCTGTATTGGAATAGTTTCATCAACTTTACCATTGGATTGATTTGCAAAGTAGAATTCCCCATCAGAAAAGTTGCCACTATCCGATGTTGGATTGTTTAGATACAATATACTCGCGGCAATTCTATTTGGATAAGGATGTTCCCGTGTTGAATCACAAGTTGCCTTTTGTGTCTTGTCATCAAAGTAATGCAAGCAGTTATCTGCATGGGCGCGATGTGCTCCTCCTTCGGTCTTTTGTGATATAGTTGTAAAGTCTATCAATAAAACTCCGGGACATATACCAAGAGCTTTCTCTGTAGCCAATCGAACTTTTTCACGGATCTCTAGTAGCTTGTTGTATCTGTCTTCTTGTGATATTCTCAATTCCTGCAAACCGATACCTGCATATGCAATTGGTGAGTTATATGCTCTACCATCTCTGTTATTATTGGCATCATATCCCTTTGATTCAACAAACTCACTCATTGGTAGTGAGTCTACCAACATATTGATATCATCTTGTGATATAAGATTGTCTATCGTACCCCTTAGTGTTGGTAGTATTGTTTCATCATCACCAAAATAAGCTACTTTACTTTTGAATTCCTCAGCATTTAAACATTTATCTTTGCATACCCCATCATCACCACTACTTTTACACTCTTCCAATGCTATTGCAAACACAAGATGTGCACAAAATATTAAAAGGAGGAGAAAGTGGTACATATTAGTTTTAGCTTTCCACTGCTGTCCTACAACTTATTTGTAGGTTATTAATAATGTAGTGGAGTGATAAGGAAGATTAGTGGCAGCGGCACTGGTTAACGCACCAGTGCCCTAGGTGGAGAGATAGCAATGGGACAAAACTTAATAAAGTTAGCGATTTAACGTCATTAGTCGCATTAACACTTCCCTACACCTAATAGCCATACCTTGAAGTAGTGGCAGCCTCCCTCTTCATCTTAGCAGCTCGTTTTCTTGCTCTTGGATTGGCTCGTTTATTGTTTGGATCGAATTCACCCTTAAACTCTCGATGTATATCTTTTGTACACTTTGCATATCTCAGTTTTGATCGATGCTTCGGCTTGACCGTTCCACTTTTTCCAAATGTATCTTCTAACCAATCTAAACTAATTGATGTATCGGTATGGCAATACCAGAAGGAAGGGAAAGGGGCAGTATCTTGTTTACGCCCATCTGCCAACGCTTTGCTCCCCTTCTCGGCATCGACCCATGCGGGAGGTATGTAATTATATCTTTTAAGGGGTACTAAGAAGAACATCGATGAAGACACCTTAGGCCCAAGCATCAATTGATAGTAGTCTTTTGTATATACATAGTGTGGAAGTAATAGTAGAAATGGTTTCTTCTTCTCTTCTGTTGCAATCTCTTTGCAGTACTTCAATAGCTTCCCCATGTGTGCACCCGAATAAGGTGGGTTTGTTAATAGAATATCATACTCGGGTATCTCCTTCTCCTTGATATCTTTGTAGAAATCAGAATTATTATTAATGACATTAGTGAATCCGATGCTAGCAAGCTTCTTCTTAATACCTCCATCACAATAGTATGGATCGTAGATTATAAGCGAAGATCTTGATTTGTTCAAGGACGATGCAAGTTTGTCTAGTACGTCAACTATATCTTGGTATGCAGCAAGTGGGGTCTCGCAGTGGTCGGCTTCATCTACCTTGAAGGCAAATCGTGATGTGTTACGGCTGTTGTTATTGGTGATGTTGTCATTATTATCATCACGCTTTTGTTTCTTGTTATCCTTCTGATACTGATATTCATCGTACCCGGTAATGTTTGTATCAGTTACTACTGTACCGGAGGTCTCTTCTTTATCCTTATCTTCTTTACTCTTCTTCCTTTTATTTTTCTTTAATTTCTTATTCTTTGTATCTTCACGATTGTTATGTTTTGTATCGGTTACTTCCTCGCCACCACTATTCGCATTATCAAAAGGAGTAGTAGCTTTAGTCGCTTCCTCATTAAGCTCGGGTTGAGTGACACCACTATCCTCATTAATCGAAGGAGTAGATGTTGTTTCAGTAGGTTTATCCTCCTGTTTGGTAGTATGATTCTTCCCCTGTCTCTTTGCCATTTTACTAAATTTTGCACGCATTCTTTTTTTCTTCGATTTAGACCACTTGCTTGGATCGTTATCATCTTTATTATTGGTATTCTCTCTAATGTTCTTCTTGTTACTACTTTCAATATTCTTCTTTGTACTAGTATCGGCATCCATCATAAAGATATTTTTGTGCATATGATATGTCTCTCTGTATAGATTGAATTGCTTGAAAAAAGATATCCGGAGTATATGTAATAGATTCAACACAGAAAGATAGTATAACTAGCGCACAAATGAGATAGACTATTGCAATACGAGTGCCGCTGGGAGTGAGAGTTGAATGATTGGCCGATAGTAATTAAATTTGCCGGGAACTGGATGGAGTCTAAACGTTCGAGCAACAACAACCAGCTGTGCTTCCTCAACCATACTGATATCATATTGCAGTGGCTTTATAATATAACCGGCCTGTATTGTATGGATTAATAATAAAAACAGCAGTAGTGGCGGCGGTGGTGAGCAGAAACAACAAACAAATTATAAAATGAGCAACTATTTATCTCCTCCGCCTCTTGCAATAAATGCCAATGACAACAGTCAAGAGGAGTATACTCCCCTGATGAAATCGTCCTCCAATTTATCTCAAAGTAGTAGTCCTACAAAGAGGCAGCTATTAATAAATGCATGCAAACCTAGTACTAACTCACCATGGGATACGAATGATTACTTGCATAGCAGTAGTCCAATGGTATCATCAGGAGCAAGGAACATTCGTTTACCAAACTTGGATCTGCGAGAGGCAAGACGACAGAGTGCAATGCAAGCTGCTAATAATCGTCTACGATCATTGAAATCATCCGAGTTTCAATCAGATGATAATCTCAAAAGAAGTAGATCTAAAAGTTTAGGTAGCGAGAAGGATAGTGAGCACAAGTCATTATTAGATGGATCTTCTCAACATTCATCACCTTTGTTATTGGGAGAGTCATTACTCAAGAGAAGAACGCCATCTGGATTGAGTTTGTTAGATATTGGTGGTGATATTAATGATGATGAAATGCAGCTACCAAGTAGTCATGATGATATTGAGAGCTCAGGATATGGTGCAATAGAATCAACAACAGAAGAAACTGGAGTAATCTACACAAAGCCATTGGAAGAAACAACACAAGAGACAATAAAGCCAATAACAAAATCACAAAGTTGTACAGTAAATCCAACTCAACAACAACAATCTACTACTCCACCGCCAGCAAAGATTGATACTGACGATATATTACTCCAAGAGCTCAAGGCTGAATTTGAATCGCAATCGAATCCGCCAATATTGTCTCTACTCTATGGATTAGTCAATACTTCAATTATCCTACCAGTACTAATGTCATTTGGTTCTATTATATATCATGATGAATTCTTTAGACCATACCTGTCAGTACTTATGAAACTTACAGTTGTCTCGGGAGCAATACATCAGATTACATTCTCAACTGTTAGTTCTTTGCCCTTTGCTGTCGGACAAGTTCAGGATGCCGGCTTGATCTTCCTAAGCTCAATGGCTAGAGATTTAGTATCAAGACTACAAGACAAAGGTGTTGATGATATGTCAATTCTTGCAACTGTAACTATTGGGCTGAGTCTCTACACTGCTGCTTTAGGTTGTGCCCTGATACTTGTTGGCAAGTTTAGATTAGCATCATACTGTCAATTGCTACCACCCTCTGTTGTTGGGGGCTACCTGGCATTTATCGGCTTCTTCTGTGGACAAGCTGGACTAGCCTTGATGGCATCAGTAAATGTGACTGGTCTATCTCAGTGGTATAAGTTCTTCAATATTGACGCTTTGATATTGTTAACACCAGGTGTTGTTGGCGGATGTTTCATTTACTACTCTGTTAGAACTTTTAGACACATGTCAGTCTTGCCGACTTGTATTGTCATGCTAATGGTGGTGTTCTATGTAATCCTGTTTGCTACAGATTCGAACATACAAGAAGCAACAGAGAACGGCTGGATAAATGAAACAAAAGAAACAGGCGCTTGGTATCACATGTGGGACTTTCTGAGACTCGACAAAGTTGTTTGGTCAGTATTGCCATCTCAAACCTTGACAGTCATTGCCATGATAAGTGTGGTAGCTCTGTCGAGCTCGTTGGATATTGCAGCAATTGAGATTGAATTGAAACGTCCACTTGACTACAATCATGAGCTCAAAACAGTGGGCATCAGTAATATCATATCCGGAATGACGGGCGGTTATACTGGATCATACATCTTTAGTCAAACAATCTTCTCACTAAGAATGGGCATACGATCGAGACTGATGGGATATGTCGTTGCGGCCGTCTCGTTGATAGCTGTGATTGTTCCATTCAACATCCTTGCATATATCCCAAATTTTTTCTTTGGAAGTTTGCTAATGATGATTGCATTAGACTTGATGTTCGAATGGTTGATAGATGTACGAGAGAAGGTTACTAGTGCCGAGTATTTCATTCTGATCGGCACGTTCGTCCTACTACAAATACTGGGTGTGGAATTCGGTATTATCGGAGGATGTTTGCTATTTGTTGCTATACAAAAGATGGGCTACGATCTAGGAAAAGAAGAGCAGATTATTGAAGACGAAAAGGATTTGACTATGGCAACATATCAAACACCAATACAAACTAAGTCTTGATAATTACACTAGACATCATTTGCTAAATTATATGAACATTGCAAGCACATCTACTAATAAAGTACACTACTGTTCCACTCAACTACCCCTTCCTCCTATTCAATTGAAGAGAATGATTTGATTTATCAGCATCACTACTGTTCCACTCAACAACCCACGCTCTTCCCCCTTTCACTCTATTGAAGAAGAGAATGATTTGATTTGTCAGCATTCCTTGATTGGGCACATATATAATGTTACCCCAAGAGTGCATCATTACCTGTACAATTGTATTTTGACAATTGCACAGAATCAAAACCATCAATTCATTCAATTGTAATTGTTTCAATAACTCCCCAATCTATCATACATAATATATGTTTTACCACCTTGCTAACACTCTAATGAGTAATAATTAACAAGGTGACGGACCTCATCCACCACTTTTCGGCTTTGGAAGATCTCCAACTCCTTTGATATTTGCTCCTAATGCTTTACCATCCTTCCATCTACTACCACTACCGCCACCACTACCAGATGATGAAGAAGATTGACGTTGATAAATATTGTATGCACTAAGGAAGAATACAAATAAGCCTAAACCAATAGTGCCCATTGTCAGTGATATGAATAATAAGAGAATTCCAAAGTGTTTTGGTATCATATGGAATCCAAATACATCTATACGTGAGGGTAGCGTACATCTTCTCCGTATGGAGTCACTAGATAACAGCGTAATCGACAACCAATAAATAATATTATGAGAATATACTGTTGTTTAGAAGAGAGATACACAATAAATCGATCAACATAAAAGAGAATATACACTTACGAACTACTTTCATCGCCGTCCTTAATGACATTGCCATCAGCACCGATAACCGTCCTACGAGCAACCATATTGATATAATGCCGTCAACTCAACTATGCTATTGCCTTTTAAGTATTCACATACTTATAAAATGAAACTCTATTTTGGATAGGATACCAAGAAGGTCTCATACTCATTTTCCTCCTCTGTCTCATTCCTCTTACAGTACGTTTGAGTCGAATTGGTCACTTGTATTTTGGGGAGCTTATTTCTCAGCTTTCACTGGAGCTACAAAGCCAAAGTTACATTTAATCTGTAGCTCATCATCTAAACTGTGGATTAAAGCTATCAAACGTGGTGATCGGACTACTAGAAGTCGAGATATAAGCTCCCCAATTAAGGGGCATTGATTTTTCTAAGACTCAAAATTTCTATTTTACGTACAAATACTAAGGTAAGCAGTGATCTTCTAATGTCCATAACTTCCCCAATATCCAATATTTTCCAACACTTCAACCTACACAATGCATCTATACATCACATACAACAATGTTTGGGCACTATTTTCGTCGAAATTAGTATTTTTCTAGATTAGGTTACCAGTTCAAGTCAAACGTACTGTATCCTCTGGAGATGACGCATGACGGCAATTAATACCCTAGTATGAATATAACGAAGATGATATCACCACTGATAGCTACTTTAGTAGTCTTATTAACAACGACAGTATCAGTATTGGCATTTCAACAGACAATAATTAGTAGGTTGAATAGACCAAAATGTATCTCTTCTTTTAATGAGGAACAATTAGAATTAGAAGTAAAAGTTTTGTCGAGATGTATTCTTTCAATAACAACAGCAACATCAACGTCTCTCTGTTCTACAATAATGATGGAAGATATAGAATCAAAAGCATCAATAGCAGCGGATACTTGGGGAGTTGAAACAACGCCATTCATGGAGCCTGCTCTTGCAAACAAAATAGAATCACAATTTGCTGATAGAGGAGATGTAACTGTATTCCGTGTAGTTGGTGGAAGACGATTATCTCCCTCAGCAGATGATAATGGTGATAACATATTACCAGGTGAAGGAAGACGAAGTCGATTTGTTATAACACATTCTGAGTTGGGATTAGATAGTGGAACGGCAGAGTCTGAGTATTCTACAGTAATACGAGCGGAGAATGTAAACATTGCATCATCAAATAGCTTCCCTAATGCATTGGCATCGATAGGAATTGATCTCGATAATGTTGGAGATATAGTTGTAGTTGATAGTTCGACGGCATACCTAGTAGTAGATCCAAATGTAGAAAAGCAATGTCTGAGACTGCTGTCGAAAGAACTTGTCGGTGTTGGTATCAACTTAGAAGTATGTGAAGACATTGAATTCATGCCTGATGGAGTCATACAGGAGATGAAGCTGAGTAGAATATTGGAACGTCAAATGGAGAGGAAGAAGCTTGAGCAAGGCTTTGTTCAGTTTGGGTAGAGAGAAAGGATACCATAAAGTGCTGCCGCAAAACTTGTGCAGAGTATAGTTCAGCAAACAAAGACAATGGGAAAAGATGATTCATAATGTACTAGTAAGTGAAGATTAGATTATTAAGTATTGTTCCACAAACGAGCTCTTGCCTTAATTAGGTTTTGATAGAATTCTTCCTCCTTGGACTCTCAAGATCATTACAGCGTCTACTGTCAAAATTACTCTAGAACTACAAATTATGATCATGTATCTGATGTTTCTTCATCAGCACTGGTCAATCAAATGCACAATAATACATCACAATACCTTATAGCCTTATATCCTGACATAATAACAAAATTACAATAACAAACGACATATCACAACTTACCTCAATAGAAATGCTCACATGTGAAGCATAATCAACCTTGTATCACCCAACACAGAGTATAATATACGTGCGCAAGGTTGAATTGAACAACTAGCCAGCTATGGCTCTACCGGTTTGAAGCCGGCACCCACCACCAGGCAGGATCATGCACACAAAAAATGTTTTGATGTGTAGGGGAGTTTCTTGAAGAGACGACCAGTACGTGACCCCCGTTGAGTTTTCAAGAATAATACTTATTAGATGGCATTACTTTGATATGGCAGCGGCTTTTTGACGGCGCCGTCTCGTATATAAACTCTTGCTGAATATTGCAACGAGTGCAACATCAGCTGTCTTTGTCATTCAAACAAGCGGCTGCCGCGCCGGAATATCTGTTTCCAGACGGAATCTCTTCCGTTATATTGCCCGGGGAATTTCCCCAGGGAGTGTGTCTAATAGACTGCCCTCGGCGATGCTATATGAATAGACATAGCGGGGCACTCCTCGATAGCCATTCGCTAGCACCTCTTCAAAAAACTGAGAGGTTAAGTACTAGTATGAAAAAATGAGTGGACAGGAGAAATTTAGTAAGCAGGTAAATTGCAACCAATCACTCATAATCCAAATTCCAAAGCTTTTCGTGTTAACGCTTGAAAATACGATCATAGCAATCATATATATATCCAACCATGTTCATCCCCAAGGCCAACCGTATTGCAGTCTTCTCTTATCTCTTCCGTGAGGGAGTTTTGGTTGTCAAGAAGGACACCGTAACACCTACACATCCACACATTGAGGGATGTACTAACTTAGAGTGTTTGAACCTAATGAAATCACTTCAATCACGTGGATATGTTCGTATTACCTTCAGTTGGCAACATAACTATTGTTATTTAACACCCGAGGGTATTGAATACTTACGTGGATACTTGGCCTTACCCGCTGAGATTGTTCCTGCCACACACAAGAAGGCAGCCACAAGACCTGAGGGACGTGAACGTGAGGAGGATAAGTTCGGTGGTGAAGGCAAGCCAGCATTCCGTGGTGGTGATCGTGAATACCGTTCACGTGAGGGTGGATTCGGACGTGGTGGAGGAAACTAAACCTGATTGATGAGGAAGGAGAAGATTTGCAGATTATAGGTTGATGCTCGTGATGACTTGGTTATGTGGTTCTTCTGAACGTGTATGAGGTAGTAATACTATCTTATACTCGTCAGTGGAACTATATGCATAGATCAGTTTAAGCTTGTATTAGACAGATGATTTGCTATCATATCATATCTCGCATCGTTACTTATTGTCATTTTATCATCTCTTTACTTATCAATTTTTCTTTGAATCTGCAACTCGCAAGAGTAAACTCTCATAAGCTTCTTGACATACAATGCAGTCTAGACTCTGGATACACATATGTTGTTTCCCAAATCAACAAGGTACACCATAAAAGACACA
>Ga0214479_100196_pt1 | contig 37833 bp, 39 predicted proteins | sample M1_20Mar14CPVII9_5_FD_165054 | JGI IMG/M metagenome (GOLD analysis project Ga0214479, IMG submission 165054) | Marine eukaryotic communities from Monterey Bay, California, United States - M1_20Mar14CPVII9sort6BwellE14 | ecosystem: Environmental > Aquatic > Marine > Unclassified | place: USA...
TGATTAAAAATTATGTGTAATACTTTTCACTTACCGACGTCGAAATGCTTTGAGCTCATCAGTATTAGTTTGAATATCTTGATGTTCCTTCACCTTTGTTCGACATGCGGGCAATGGTTTCTTTTCACCCTTTACATCTACTAGACACATACGACCTATATGATATACAAGAAATGAACATATGATGTTAGCAGATCATGAGAGAAAGAAGATCTTTATTGCAATAAAATGAGAGATACGATATCATATAACTTACAAACAGCCTTTGGTTCAAACTCAGGATGGTAACATAAGGTAGGAACATGTGATCCACTTTTTTTAATTGCATCAAGTATTGTTGATCCTTCTTTTACTTGGACATTCTGTCCATCAACTTTTAGATTAATCAATGATGATGATCTTGTTGCAGTTGATAAAGCCGCGGTTACTGCTGGTATCTGTTTTGATGCTATTGTTTTTGTTACTTGTACGATGTTATTTATTGCAATTGGTATTGTTCTGTTCATGGTTTATTGCTGTTTGCTTTCATCTTTATCAAATGGAAGAGAACCGATAAAAGAGGAGCTCTCATTTCATCATACTTTCCAATCTACAAAGGATACCGCCATCATCATTTATTGTTGTTACCTAATCTACTAAACCAAGCGGCAAGTGATGATGTCGGCCAATACCGAAGGTGTTGGCGTGGGGTATGGTACTATCACTACATCGTGCAACAACTATATTGATAGGCTCCCTCCATGTCTATAAGAGGTCAAATCTCACTTCTACATATCTAAAAAGGATACCTTCTACTCACGAAATTGGCACTTCGTTGTCAAATTTGTTTAGCATCGAGTTTCGTCCAGTCGACGATCAATGAAATATCTTCAGTAAGTACTCCACTGCAATACCTATTGCAACATTTTGTATTGTGCAGCTCATAATTCCAAGCACTCGATCATTTTCCAACATCATTATCATATATTATCAAAATCAATAATGAACTTCTCCAAAGCATTAACCCTCATCCTATCAGCCACCTCATCCATCTCGGCTGCATCCCAATCCTCAACCTCATCATCAAACAACAACAATCTACGAGGACTATCAGAAACAATAGCATACAATGCCGAAGAACACGATGGACTACCGGAATCAACCTACAACGCCCTAGTTTCGAATCGTATTGAAACAATTAATTATTGGACTCCCGAAAATATTGCTAATGCGGAATATAGGGGATTGCATGGTGTAGTTAATGGTGAGAATAGTGGTGTTGGTACCGATCTTAATAATGATGGACAAGGCGATGGTAGTAATTCAACTACCATCGATTACACTACTACTAACGAAGATGTTCGAAGGTTACAAAGTCGTGTAGCCGATTCAGGATGGACACGTGGTGGTGATGTAATGAAAGCTGCCGGTAGATTAATGTTTCGTATGGGAGGGGGGAATTATGTATGTTCAGCTACTGCCGTGACAGATAATGATACTCCTGGACGGTCTGTTATTATTACTGCGGGACATTGTGTTTATGATCAGCCTACTAAGAGGGTGAGAGAGTTGTTTGTTGTTGCATATCTTGTGTTCATATCTCGTGTTCCTTTCTTAACTTCTACTCATATTCCATTTCCATCCTCCAACTCCCCCCACCTTTCTATTTAGTTTGGAACAAGCTTCCTATTCATACCAAATCAAGATGATGGCGGAAATGACGACTCAGATAGGAATTGTAACAATGATAGCGTCTACGGATGTTGGACACCCGCCTTTGCAGTTATTGACAGTGGATGGAGGAACAATCGTTGGACAGACAACATTCCCTATGATTATGCCTACCTAACCGTCAGTGATCAAGGATCACACTCCGGTCCAAATGGCGGGTCAGATGTTGCGCTAGATTCTAAAGTACCCGCATTAGACATTACATTTGATAAACCAAATGTTGGTAACTACCGAGCTACCGCATTGGGATATTCGGCACGACGTGATCCAGATTTTAGATATTGTGTCCAAAACTTACAAGAACAGATTGATGTAGAGGGAAAGACGGCATATGAACGGGGTGGATACTTACTTAATGGATGTTACTTGACTGGAGGGGCAAGTGGTGGACCGTAAGTTTGATGACTTCTATGTTGTTTGGTGATGCTTGGCCACTGTTTTATCATCTTACTCACCTATTCATATCTTTTACTACTACTCAACTCTTTCTAAAACAACGACAGATGGTGTCAACCTGGTCCTGATGATCGCGGCAGATGTAAAATCATATCCGTTAACAGCTACGGCCCAGGAGGTAATGGAGGATTCATGGGAGGTCCTCGTCTATATGGCAACTCTGCCGAATGTTTATATGAATTTGCTCAACAAGTTCCCTTTTCACAAGCTAGTGGAGGCATCGTTATCAACTGGAACAGGAACAATTGTTTGGCATCAAGATTTACAAACAGCAGGGGTACAACTTACAATGGTCTTCCGACTCCTTCACCAACGCGTAACCCGACACCCAATCCTACACCAGCTCCAACACCAAATCCTACACCGGCTCCAACACCTAACCCTACGGTAAGCAGCTGACATTGATCTTTGTATACGATTCGTTATCATATGTATCCTAACAATCCCTCTTCTCTTTCCCTCAATGTTCTAGCCGGCACCTTCCAAAGCTCCATCCTCAAGTCCTTCAGTCAGCCCATCCTCGAACCCGACGGCTAAGCCTGTTATCAGTTGGAAGCCTATTACAGATGCCCCGACTGAGGCTGAGACATCAAGCCCGACGATTACTCCCGCACCAACAGACGATACTCTGTCGTCCAGTCCATCATCAAGCCCATCGAAAAGTCCGACGTCCAGTCCATCAACAGAACCGACTGTATCTCCTACAAAGGCACCAACAGAAACTGTAGTTCCTGCGGCACCGGCACCTCCTGCCGAGGAGGAATGTACTGCCTTCTTTTTTGGAGTATGCTGGTTTTAGAAAGTCTGTGTTAGATGTTTTTAAGTAGAAAGAATATGTTGCTGAGTATATCCGACGTTAAAGGGTTGATCAGTATTTAGTATGTTTATTGTTTAGATATAACGATAAAGATAAGTAGAACGATTAGTAGTATGCTGTCAAAGGGATGTAAAGTAAGTGGACTCTCTTCTCTTGAAGGATACCACAGGATACCACCTCAACTCTCATAAAAAAAATTAAATGCCATTTATTGTTAATTGTTAATTTTGTTATGTATGACAATTCCACAAGAGTAGGTTAGGCTCTCCAATACAATCTACAATACAAACAATATCAATAATAAATGGCATCCCATCCACAATTCAAAAAAGATCTCTACAAACTACTCCACTTAACCCGTACAGCAACCTCCTCAGAAATTAAACAATCCTATCACAAAATAGCACACGCCCTCCATCCAGATAAACACAATGGTTGTTCCACAAAAACATCGGAATTTAAAGTAGTCACTGAGGCATATAACATATTATCGAATTATAAATTAAGATTGGAGTATGATAGATGGTTAGATGATGTTATTGTTGGTGAAAATGGACAAGTTGTACGAAGGAGAAAAGAGGGAGCTAGTAGAGCTGCAGAACGGAATCCATTTTATAGAAAGGTTTATTCACCCGCGGCTCCTCCTGGTATGAAGACTTTTGATCGACAGCGGCATTATGGTATGTGGTTTGTGTTTGTTTGTGGTTTGGTGTGTATGTGGTGTATGAAAAGTGTGCATATGATATGCACAAGTTTTTGCAATGACTCACAATAATAAGCTCATTCTACATACCTCACCAACAATCAACAAATAATAAAACAAGATATGCACTACGGAGATGGAATGATGAATGAAGAAATAGAAAGAGCACGTAAACGTGCCGAGGCCGCATCACCACGTAAAAATGGTTACACATATCAAAGTCCATTAGGTGCAGGATTTACTTTCACTAATACCAAACCATTAAATGAACAAATGAATCCATATTCACGTAAAGGTAAACGACAACATGATCATTTAAATAAGTTTGGTAATAGACTTAAATTTGAATATGAAGAATCCTACTTTGAAATGGGTAATAATAGTATGGACATTATGGAAAGTAAACGAATGGGGAAAGAAAAGGTTGTTAAGAGAATGAATGAAAGGAGGAAAGATCGTGTTAGGGAACGGGGTGAACCTAATCCATATCAACAACGACGAAGACAGTCTGAGGGTACTGTAGAGGATGATGAATCTCCTGGGTGTGTGGTTATGTAGTAGTATACAATATGAGTTACGCTTAAAAATTCATGGGTGGTAGAGGACAGGTTATAAGAGTAGAGGTACCGCCCACCTAACACCACCACAAAAACAACAACAGCTATGCACTCCCAACAGAAGAAAGTAGTGACAATGGTTATTACTTAATTTAACCGTTATTCATCTTTGACAAAACCATTACCATTACAATTCATTATTACTTGCAAACAGGATACAATTACTGGCAAACAGGATTTTCTTCACTATATCAATTGTTCATGCTACTTGAGGGATCTTTTGGATATGTACAGACTTCCATTAAAAGGGCTTTAAGGCTTTTTCAAGTAGCTCAATCGCTTCATCAATTAGGTCACAAGCTTCATTAGGACACTTGAACTCTTTTGCCGCCTTACCATTTAATTTCTTGCGTGCCTTCTTCATCTCCTTGAGCGCATCAGCGAGATCAACAGGATCTTCATTCAGCTCTTTGAGGGCCTTCCCGAGACGTTTCTTGGTTCCAACACTTGAATCGACGGCCGCGATTGCCTTTCCCAACACAGCTGTAATAGCAGATACCTGGGTGGTGGGCTGTGTAATAATAGTAATAAACAATTGGTATTAGTATTAGTATGCATAGAATAGAGAGAAAAGTTGGTTAAAGCGTTAGTACTTACAGACATTGTCGGGTTCTTGGTAGGACTTGTTGATGGATTGGTAGATGGCGAAACAGAAGGCTCTTTTGACGGCGATGTGGAAGGTGCCTTGCTCGGCCCCTGCGAGGGTGAACGGCTTGGGGTCTGAGACGGCTGTGAGAAGAAACGAGTATGTGAAGAGAGAAGAGAGTGGGGTTAGTGAGTTGTGTTTTTGATATGAGGCTAGCTGTGAGGATAAGCTGCTATCTCGTCCAGCAGTACAGCATCATATGCATCAACAATAACAACAGAGACAGAGGATAGTAGCTTTTACCTCCTTTGTTGGTGACGTACTAGGCCCTGCCGTGGGGCTAGATGACGGCGATAAAGACGGCTCCTTGCTAGGACTCTTTGAGGGAGATTTCGATGGACTCTGAGATGGCTGTGAGACGAATAATGTTGATGTGAAGAGAGAAGAATAAAAAAGAGTTAGTGCATGTTGAGATGAAAGAGCTGAGTGAGAATGAGCTATCCTAAAGTTGCTTACCTCTTTTGACGGCGATCCAGTCGGAAATATTGATGGACTGGTTGATGGCGCAACAGACGGACCCTTTGAGGGTGACACAGAAGGTTCCTTACTCGGCCCTTGTGAGGGTGAACGGCTTGGACCTGATGTTGGCTGGGTATATAGGTTGAAGAGTAGAGAGTGAACATATCATGTGAGTAAGTCAGTAATCGTGAGTATGGATCATAACAAGAAAATGCTTACCTCCTTTGATGGCGATCCAGTTGGGGCAGGGCTTTGGGTCGGCTGTGGATGAAGTACAGAACACAATGTTAGACTATCAGAGGCAAGAGATATAATAACGCACAAGATGTGTTCATATTCATGGCCAGTTGAAAAAAGCTTACTTCTTTTGATGGTGCTTTGGTTGGGGCATTTGTTGGTTCAGGCTGTAATGTATGTTGTGAATGAGAGAGAAAGTGAGTTGTATGACTTCTTCACAAGAATTTGAATACACATTTCACTTACACAACCAACATTAACAATATCAAGTCCAGCTCTGTCATAGCATTGACTATTCTCATTGCAGCAGTCAATCAATTCATCAAACGCCATGTTTCCATCGACATCCTTGCAAGCTTGGAAGTTGTTACAAGAGTTGATCAAGTCAACATTACTTGCACCATTGCACGAATTAATACCTGTGCAAGACTTGGTTGCACTACCAATGTTGGCTTCTTTACACGAGAAATTATCTTTACAAGAATTATCAGCTCTACCGATCTGAGCACTTTGGCACGAAGCAGCAGCTCCTGCGCATGAATTAACAACACTACCAATTGTAGCATTAAAGCACGGAGATGTTCCTCCTGTGCAAGATTCAACAACATAGTCAATATCTGCTTCAAAGCAAGCGAAATCACCACCACAAGAACCATCTTTACAAACTTAAGAAGGAAGAAAGAAAGAAGAAATCAGTAATTAAAGAGTGTTAGTATGGGTATGAGATTTGTGTCAAGAATAATGCGGAGACTAAACGAATGATGTACTCTTTATTACTTACCTTTGCCTGTAAAGCCAGTACCATCAATGATTGTGCCATCGAAATTGATAGTTCCACATGTTTGGCGTCCAGTACAGCACAAACCACCAGACCAAACCCCTCCACCCTGATCTGTATTACCACATGCAGTAGCACAAGGTGTAGAAGTACCATCAACAATGCCACCAACACAATTAACATATGCATCACTGCCTGATAAACTAGTCCCTGGGTATGCCGCTTCAGCTGAGGCAATACAAAGAGCTTCGAATGTAGCCAGGTCCATACCTGAATCAAGCCTACGACCTTGAGACAGAACTTGACGATCGTCAACATCTTGAGACACACTTAACACAACCTCATCTTGATGATCGGGTTTAGTATCAACAAGTTCATTCTCATTCTCAGACTGATTGGACCTAATCGGCTCATCATGCGGCTTCCGAGCATACTGCTGCAGAGTACCCTTCTTGGCATCTTCCTTCGTCAGCAACAACTTATTGTTCTTTTGCTTGTATGAATGGGAAAGAGATAATATGTTGAGATAATAATAATAATGAACAGATATACTCTATATTTATATCAAGCAATTATAAACACGTACCCTGACCCAATGGCCTCTACGATGAGGAGCGATATGTTGTTGCCCATTTGCACACAAGTTGATGGCTAAAGCAAGTGCTACTAATACTATTGTCGTCTTCATCTCTCGTCGGTCGGATGTTGTTGTTGCAGTTGCCGTTGCCTCCTTTGCAATTTTATGCTCTTGGGAGTTTCTCATGCCAAGAACGTTGCAAGATAGTTGAGAACATTAAGAGACGTAATGGGGACATTTGAGAAAGAATGTATCTTGGGAGCTTCTTGCTATGTACTATTAATACTACATAGGGCATTAGGGTTATGCATAGTTAGGAGGTTTATCTTTGACTAAATTGCTTAGGAAAGAATAGGACATTTCTAGGGTCATTTGAGAAAAAAAGAGTCTTGTTGACTTCTTGCCGCCCTGTTATCAAGTGGATCGATATAAAATTGGATGCAGACAGGCGCAGGAGACTAGTGTACAATGGTTTTTAATATCTTTAATCCTCGTTCTACTCATTAGCATGTCTTGATTCTCGTAGCATCATTCAAGGATTCCTCGTATTACTCATTTCGTCATCTAGCTAGCGTGACTTCACCTTCCCATCTCCCATCCCCTCCTCCGAACTTAATATGTACATAACTTAAAACCAAACCTCTCCTCCACCCGACTTGTTGGTTGACACTTCTGCCTCCCCTGCCACTGCTGATGACGAATCAGTAGTAGTCATATTATGCTGTCCAGCAACCAATGGAGTTTCAACACTAGCCGCCAAATTCACCAATGAATCATTTGAATTACTACCACCACTCCCATTCGAGGTAAGCAAGGCGTTATTGCTATTGTTATTATCCAAAGTTGGTAACATTGCCAAATTAATTAATGAATCATCACGACTTAACATACCACCTAGATATGTTGTGGATGTGACACGACGTGTTAAGCCGGATGATCCTAATGATGTTGATGATTGTAGTTTGGTTGGTTCTAGATTGTTGAACTTGGAGGTTGAGGAGGTGGTGGCGGCATTGCTTGATGATGTGGATGATGATACGGCGGTGGATGCCTCGGTAGTCATACTAGCAGCAGCAGCCGAACCAGCCGTAGTAGATACTGCCGCTCCTCCATTCCCCACACCATTAGACAAGGCCGAGGCAGAAGCAGAGGCGGCAGCAAAGTTATCCTTCAATTGACTTAAACTATTCTCAATACTCATTCCTAATTCACTCGGGTCTAGGAATTGTAGTGGCGCTGGAGCGGATAGTATTGCCCCTTGATTCGTTGATGTTGATGGATGGGTTGCATAGCTTGGTTGTTGACTTGTTGTTGCTGTGATGTTGTTATTCGATGCCGCCACTGTGTTTGATGACACTGTAGAAGAGGAGGCAGTCGTAGCGTTAGAGCCCGAAGAGATTGATGCGGCACCCGTCGTGGACGAGGAGCCTGATGTGGGTGACGAGCCTGTGGCAATTGTTGTTGATGGATCCCTAACAACAACCGAGTGTGCAATACCCTTATTACTGAATCGTAAGTATCCATTGAGTTGATGCTTGACTCCCTTGCCTATTGCTACTGTATATCCCTGCTGTCCATTGGCCGAGGAGGCTGTGGTGACTTGATGTTGTTGCTGAGAGGATGGCTGTTGTTGGACGGATGGCTGTTGACCGCTACTAGAACTAGCAATGTTCTGAGCAATACTGGCTGCCATGTCATTAAAGTTTTGTGTACTCTGTGTCATTGGTAATGATGACGACATACCACCACTGCTGCTACCTCCGAATGACGATGTTGTCGATGAAGTAATAGAGGTATTGAACATTGGTTGAACAGTAGCAGGTTGTATATCATTTCCTGGATTCGTTGATACCTTGCGTTTCCTTCCCCTCTTGGCACCACCTGTAGTAGTACTATTCTTACCACTACTCCGTCGTGTTGGGCTCTTCTTACCACTCCCCTTGCTACTCTTACCACCCTCTTTTAACGTACGATCACCACCCCTTGTACCACCACTACCATTACTTCCAGCATTCTTCCGTTTCATCAATAATAAACTACGTATATCACACGTAGCATTATCATTAATATAACTACATGGACTCATCTTACCCTTACCAGCTATCTTTCGAAAACCAAAATAATTCAATTGTCGTTGAAAACTAGAATATTTGGTGTGTCGAAAGTATTTACCAAGTATTTGTGATTCAAGTTTAGAAGGGGCGTGGACTTCAATACGTCCTTGTCCTGTGATTGTACTCCATTCTATTATTGATTTATGGGTTGGTGTTGTTAACATTTTGGTTAGTTGGTATAGGAATTCAGGAACGGATCCACCGGGGAGGAGTGCTTGTACTATTGATTGACGATCGCCCAACGATGTTGATGTAGTGCCATGAGTGCCGTTGGTATTTGTTGTTGTTGATAATGTTAGTAGTGGTGATGCCTGGGTGTTATTGGCTGTCAATGCGAGAGTTGCCGCCGGTGTTAGATTTGTAAATGCCAATGAGGGCTGTAGTTGTAATTCGGCATCGATACGTGATACTATTGATGGACCTTGGGAGGGACGGAGATTATATCTACTACTAGAAGAAGATGGCTGAGATTGAGGGGCAACATTTGGTATGTTTGCTAATTGCTTACCACCAATGGCCAGAGCCGGCTGAGGCGCTGGGACGGGCGATGAGTTATTCGATGATGAGGAGCTACTACCGCCGCTTGATGTCGATACAGAGGCACCACTGCCGCTTAATGAGCCAGATGACGAGCCAGATGATACCTGAGCTGTTGCTGATGACGATGATGGTAGCTGACAATATCGTAGACCTCCACCCGAACTTGATGAGCGGGTAGCAATCGTCGCCGCCGCCGCCTGTGCTTGTTGTTGTGCTGCTGCCATTTGTTGTGTCATGGCGTAATGTTTATCGTTTGGTACGAGAGGACGTAGTAGGTCAATATTAGTGTTGTTATTGTTGTTCATGATTGAGAAAGCTTGGTGTTGCTTAGCTAAAAAAAGGGGTTCTTCGTCGCCGCGTTGGCCGCCGTGCGGGTATGTTTATCTCTCTATTGCTGACTCACTCTGACTGTATTAGTTGATTTCTGTATTGATTGATCGTCGAGGTAAAGGCCTATGTATTACTATTATATTGACTCAGCAAGCATCACTTTTTTATTTTGCTGATTCATTTCCCATCAATGTTGAGCTCATAACCAGTACACGTAGTGTCGCGGCTATCAAGGAAGTGAGAAATACAGATCCACGTCAGATTTACTTATTGCAATATTCAAAAACTGAAGTCGCACCGCTCTCAATGTAGCGTTGTGAGTTTACAACAGCATAGGCCATTGAAGGACGAATAAACGATAAACGACTTTCAAATTCTCATAAAAAGATACTTGATTTGCAACTTTCGTGCTTACTATTCTTAATCTAATCTAATATCAAGACAACAATACAATATCATTTATCAATTATCATCTTCATTTATTTGCAAATATTAACTCCTTCGTCGGTCACAACTTACCTATAATATCAACAAATACAAATAGTATCATCAGTCCGTGGACTTGTTTTTAACAATATAACAATACAAAACAAATAGTATACAATGGCTCCCTCGTTTAGTATGTCGTCGTCTTCGTCATCTCATCAACCAATACTTGCAATGGCAACAACACCAAACTCACAACAACTCTCTAAATACAGTCCATCAATACCATTCCTACGTCGGCCACAACATTTAACAAATGAATTCGCAGGCGATGTAGGCTTCGATCCATTAAACTTGGCAACATCACGTGAACAACTATTATACTATAGAGAAGCTGAAGTCAAGCATGGACGATTGGCAATGTTAGCTGCGGCTGGGTGGCCTATATCGGAATTATTTGATAAATCAATTACACAAGAGTTAGATGCTGATTTTGATTTGAATTTGGTACCGATTGTTGATGAGAGTGATAGAGCTCCATCGTTGTTGAATGGTGGATTAGATAGTATCTCGCCTATCTTTTGGGGATTGTGTCTGGGATTGGGTGAGTTGTAATCTCTTAACATTTTTTGTGCATATGTATGAACTCATTTTCGTGGTAGTACTTTTTCACTAGATAACTCATTTCCGCCCTTTTCCCAATTCCATAGCTGCCGCAATTGATTTGAAAGGTATTCAAAACACACGATACAATGATAATGAGGATAATGCATACATTATAGGAGATTATAATTTTGATCCGCTTAATTTATACCCAATTGACAAAGAAGGACAACAACGTAGTAAGTAATATTATGTGCATAAGATGTGCACTTTTTTTTTGTGTCACTATTCTTATGCCTCTCTTCTTTCTTAAAACACAAACAATAGTGCAATTAGCTGAGATTAAGCATGGTAGATTGGCAATGATTGCAATTACGGCGTTTGCGGTGCAAGAGTTTGTTAGTAAAGTTGGGGTGGTGGATGAAACGCCTATGTTTTTCAAGCCATTATTCTGAGTGAGTTGTTGAATCATTTGAGAATGAAGTTATCGTGTTATAGGTTAGGACTCTTTTAAAGTTAGGTTTATCTGCTAATGATGCGAGTGAAGTGTTAGCTAGAGTGTATGTTTTATCTGCTCGAGACCCTTCCTTTCTAATTAGGTTTTTTCAATCTGACATAGGCATAAGCGGCGAGTGTATGCAGCATTTCATGTCTCATTCTCTCTATACCCTTCATATTCTCTTCCGCGAGGTGGACACCACGGCTTCCTCTTCTGTTTCAGTGCCGCCTCTGGCAAGCTCTTAAAGTTTGTATAATCTCTATCATGTGTATATGAAAGGCAAACAGGAGATGGTTCTCCCTCTTCATACTCTTCATTTCTATCCCAAGCATTCACTCCCTTAACACGATATGCCTCATTATGATTCCATATAATCAAATTACATCGTGTACCACTTTTAATATCATCGGCACCATGTCGTCTATTACCCAAATGCAATACGGCACGTCCTACCTTGTGTTGATAGGTATGTGTATATTTTCTATTATTTGGCTTTCCAAACATACCGCAAAACGTTAAGGTAGCTCCTTCGAATAAATCTCCTAAACATACATTAAAGGTAACATCTGAATCATCAGTATGCATATCCAATCCTCGGTCTTCTGTTGATTTATATCGAACTATAAATGAATGATGACTATCAAATTGACTACCGTGTATTGGAAACAGATATCTTGCCACTGGCCATAGAAACTGTTGTTGAAAGTTGGTAATTAATGACCTTAATCCAATTTCATTTACAATCACTCCATAATTATTCATACTATTTGGTCTTCGAACATTAATATACTATGTTGTTCTGATATACTGTAGAAGTTACTAATCTCTTCATTGAATAATTGAATAAAGGTAGAATTGAATACATTGAATGAATATACACCATCCATTTCTTTCTTTAGTAAATCTTGACTAACAATAGTATCAATGTTGAATGTATCATCTAAGTCAGCGGGAGATGGTAACTTTTGAAATGAATGGAGTATTGATATATAATCTGGATGTAACCAACTTTCAAGGAAGGTATCGTTGAATAATTGTGGATGGAAACGATATGGTTTGTAGAGTAGTTCGGCAGTGCTGCTCATCATCATTTTTCGTGTAAGATCGCCCATACTCTATTGCAATTGTTTGTTTTGTCTATCTCTATATTGTTTAGATCAATGTTGTGATTTTATAGAGCTCTTTTTTATGTACTTATTGACGATATTGATGTTGAGTGTTAGAGGTGAGAGGTGAGAGGAGTCGGAGTTCTCTTCTTCATCATATCAAGGCGCAGCCACCACACAGCTCGTATCTTTTGACTTGTGGTATCCTTATATATCATCCCCAGCCCGCTGCCGAACTATTAGCTACTCATATACAATATTATCTATAGATATATCATGCCCAAAGTATGATATAGAGATATATAGTTCCTTACTATCCACATGAATTGCTTAGGTATCCAAAAGACTCCCAATTACAATAAAGTGAAAAATGCCAACTTATACTTTAACCACAGGTCGCAAAAATGAAAAAATGGGAAAAGTGGCCGATTAGAACCACACAGGACTTAGTCCTGGATGGTTCTAATCGGCCACTTTTTTGAGTTTTTTTATTTTCTGGAAGCTGCTTAAAGTATAAGTTAGCCATTTTCCGGGACCCAGATGGGACTCATTAAGCAATTCATGTGCCGTGCGACAAATGATCGTTTAAGGATACCGTTGGTCTTACGGTCGTTTTTGGTGTTGATGAACGACTTCATTGCAAGTTGCCGTTCAAATAGTCAAGATATTCAATGGCACCATCCCGCTCCTCCCATAACAATACAACATATCCCTATCATGAATCTCTCTGTAGCACTGCACCTCGTTATCGCCGTCGGCTCGGCCGCTGCCACCGCAACTCAATCATCAAATAACAATGACAAAGAAGAAATTATACGAAATTTACTAGACATACCATACGACTCCTCCGAATACAGCGATATAGTATCATCAACTGAATATGCCTCATTGGTATCATCACGTATTGAAACTACCAACTATTGGACTTCAGAACGATTAAGTACTGTCCAACCGTATGATCGTACAATAAATGACGATGATAATAGTGAAGAGTATGATGAAGATAATGATATATGGTTTAAGAAACGTCGCAATAATAATAACAACAATAGCAATAAGAACTTACGTAATGGCAATAATAAACATCATAACAAGAAAAAGAAGAAGAATAAACAACATCGTAACCTACAAAGTATAGTAGACGAAGGACCATGGAATCGTGGAGGAGATATAAAAGATGCAGCCGGACGATTAATGTTTACACATGGTACTAGTGACTACTTATGTTCAGCTACAGCCGTGACTAATCCTACCACTGGACGTTCTGTTATTATTACTGCGGCACATTGTGTTTATGATGATGCTGCCAAGAAGGTATGTCGTTCTAAATACTGGATCAATGTGTCGTACTTTCTTTCGGTATCTTTAATTCTGAAAGTGCTCACATCTTTCTTCCTATTTCTAACAGTTTGCAGACCGATTCATGTTCATCCCACATCAAGATGACGGAGGATCAGACAGATCAGATTATAATTGTAATAATGATAGTAGGTGGGGTTGTTGGACACCAGCCTTTGCTGTTGTTGATAAAGGATGGAGTGATCGTTCATGGCCCAACAACATTGCCTGGGATTATGCCTACCTTGTTGTTAGTGACGTGGCATCTCATCTTCCCAATAATCCCAATTGGGCAATGGATTCGGCACTACCAGCCTTGGATATTACATTCTCACCTCCCCAAACAGGATCCAGGGCTACTGCATTAGGATATTCGGGCAGTAAAGATCCAAGTTTTAGACATTGTGTTCAGATATTAGATAGAGCATCATCTAGTAGGAGGGGATATTTGCTTGATAAATGTGAAATGACGGGAGGATCTAGTGGAGGACCGTAAGTGTTTCATATCAATATCTGCTTGGTATCCATTGATATATGTCTCTAACGACACTTTTCCTGCCTATAAACAGATGGTGTCAATCAGGCCCAAATAATCAAGGTCGTTGTGAAATCTTTGCCGTCAATTCATATGGACCATCAAGACGATGGTTTTGGGACCCGTATTACATGGGAGGTCCACAACTTCATGACAACTCAGCCGAGTGTTTATACGAGTTTGCCATGCGTGTGCCCATCTCACAAGCAGGTCGAGGTGTTGTTGTTGATTATAACAGTAACAACTGTTTGGCATCGTCTTATACGAATTCGAATGGATCTACTAGGACTTTACCATCTAGTACTCCTAACCCAACACCGGCTCCAACGCCGAACCCAACACCGGCTCCAACACCTAACCCTACGGTAAGCAGCTGACAATGTGATCTTTGTTATATCGATTCGTTATCATATGTATCCTAACATCTCTCCCCCCTCCAATAACTAGCCCGCTCCTTCTAAAGCTCCATCCTCAAGCCCATCAGAAGGTCCAACGTCAAGCCCATCGTCAAGTCCATCTAATGCTCCATCGTCAAGCCCAACGTCTACCCCAACGGTAACCAAAGCTAGCGGCGGCGATGGCTTGCCCACAGGAGCACCACGAACTTCCTCACCTTCCAAATCGCCGACGAGTCCAACCCCAGAACCATCGGTTTCGCCTTCAAAGGCCCCTACATCCAATCCGTCTTCATCGCCCTCAAAGACGCCTACGAATGAGCCTACGCCTCAGGTATGTCTTATGTTTTTTATGTTCTCTTTCTCCTTCTAATAGATACTCACATGATATGTACTAAATATAATCCTCCTTTCATTAACATACACAGCCAACTCCAGTTTCAACACCAAGCCCAACCCCAGATCCGAATTGCAGTGGAGCTCTTCGCTTCTTCTTCATTTTGGCAGGAGTGTGCTAAAGAACATTAGAATATTAGAAGTCATACTTATGAAAGTATCTTTACTTAAGATACTTTTCAGAAAGTCAGAGTGAGTTTGTTCCGTGGTCAAAAGGAAACTAGAGTGTGTCGATGTTGTTTAGGAATAGAAAAGAGTACTAGCAGTTAGTGTAGAATCTAAACAAATGAATAGAGTAAAGTTGTTTGCAAAGAGACACAGTAGTTTGTGCTCTGTACCATATTGACATAGGTAAATCTAGCTCGTGAGCGAGCTAGATTTACGTTGCATCGCCATTTCCTCTCTAATGCTCTACTCAACTCTACTTCTAAGAAGGCAGGCTAACATTGTATATTATCAACAATCACCGCCATGAGCAGCACCACCGCAGCATCATCTGCTAATACTACTAAAACAATCGTCATTACAGGCGGCCTTGGTAATCTCGGCACAAAATTATCTCATCATCTCCTCTCGACGACCACATCATCTTCCACATCATCACAATACAAAGTATATCTAATCGAGCACCCAAACTTTATAACTTCATCCTCTAAACAACACAAACATCCCGATGCTATACTACTGCCATGTGATTTAGGCAATTTATCATTAGAACATGGTGCAAACGTAAAACAGGCATTAGAGGAGGCCGACTGTCTTATACATTTCTCAGCCGTTAACCCGTACCCCAATGCAACGTGGAGTGAGAGTGCTCAGAGTATGGATCACGTCTTTTATATCTTTCAATTGGCTGTTCTTTGCAAAGGTGAGTTTATATATTCGACGATTTACAGCGGTTTTATGTATGGTTGTATTCTAATATCGTTTGTTACATTAAACAAAAACCAAATCTAACCAATACAAATCAAACAAACAATGAACACAAACATAATGGTCAATAAAGTACAAAGAGTTATATTAGCATCATCAAATCATGTAATGGGAGGATATAAAGATGATCAAAACTACGGACCACAATCAATATATCCATCGTCAGATCCACAATGTGGTACAATACCATTAAACCAATCATTAATTGCAACTAGTGGTGATGCTATTGCCTATGCTACTGCCAAATTGGCAGGTGAAAGATGTGCTATTAATCTTGCAAAGTTATATGGAGACACTACAACATTTGTAGTATTACGGATCGGATGGTGTCAGGAAAGTCCCGTTAGTGTTGTTTTATCATGTGATTTCAAGCGTTTATTATGAAGTCCCGGTGATTGACTACTTCATTTGAACTTATGTGCCTATATTTGATTGCCCTTGTAACCTACATATACTAACATATGTTACAACCGTCTCTCCTTCGTCTTCATAAACTGTGCAACGCGCATCTTCCAGCCTGGAGAGAATCTTCCTTCGACTTTATCCGCTGCCGGCTCTCCTCCTGAATTCTTATTAGAGGGGGACGATAGTGGTAATAACACAATATCAAATGAACAAGTAGAGAATGATAAGAAGGATGAACGGTGGTATAAAGGAATGTGGTTAAGTAATTCCGACTTTTTGAATTACTTTGAAAGTGCTATTCATTTAAATGTTCCAACCACCGAAGAAGAAGGAGAAGAGGGAGGTGTACATAGAAATGTTCGGAAAGGATATGTATTGGTCAATGCCATGAGTAAGAATGAGGTAAGAGAAAGAGAGACATGAACTATGACGTATTGATGTGCATATGATATGATCTAACTTCTCTTCTTTCCTTTCATCGTATTAGGGTGCTAAGTGGAACCTGGAGGAGACTGAGAAGTGGCTTGGAGTTGTTAGTACTGATAATTCAATGGCAAAAGGGCAAAGTGGTAAACTTTGAGCATTCTGCACGCATCTGGCATTTGACGAACACACTTCTTCTATCTAAACTAAACACCTATGAACCATCGTACTGTTTAGAGATATGATAGAGTGACGTATTCAGGCACTCTAATAATACTTAATGCAAGATAATTTCACCGGTATCCTTCACTCAAAATTCTCAGATCTTAGATCTTGATGTTGATCTCACTAATCCTGGCCAGTTTGAGCTCCTTCTTCCGCCCAAATATCAATAATAAACACAATAATACAACCATTATACAATCATGAATGACGTAGTATCAATCATCCTATCAGAATTCTACGATAATAACTCTTCTCAAACAATTACCACCACTTCTACAATCCTAAAAAAATTAATTCGCAATGCTACCAATCAAGATGATGGTGCAAGTAATCAACAACAACAGAAGGATTATACAACAATAAAATTATCCAATCCAAAGATACAGCAACATATTGTACAAGTTGTAGGCGCGTTAGATATATTAGGTGCGGTAGGTTTTGAACAAAGTACGATCAATTCTGATAACATTAATGCTACTCAGATATTAAAGTATACTCCTCCTGTTACCAACACGGGCGAGGGAGGACAGCAGAATGCTGTGGAGGAACATAATTCATTAATTGAAGCAATATGTACCAATCTTGAATTAAAGATCTCCGAATTAAACCCCCCTAGCACAACCTCTTCACAACCACCACCAGCATGGTCACATGAATCCACAGCAAACTCAACTGCCAAACTCTCCAACTCAACCACCAATACCTCCAAAGATGAGTTCCTATCAAACAAAGAACGTCAAGAACGTATACAAAAAATCAAAGCACAGAAAAAGGCAGATCGTAAAGCACGTGAATTAGCTAAACAGCGTTGGCAGGAAGATTCCGAGGAACGTAAAATGGTACAGAAACGTAAAGAAATATCAATGAGGAATGAAAAATTAATGAAGAATAGTATGGGGGAGATTGTTAGAGATGGGGAGGTTTTAGATGTTAGGGTTAGTTCTGTTACTGGTGGTGGTAGTGCGGCAGGCGGAGGAGGTGGTGAAACTAATGATGGAGGTAAGAAGACTATCTTACCCAAACCATTCCAATCGGCAGCTACTACTTTGGAAGATCAAGATGCACAAGCTGCACGACGTCAATTAATACAAGAAACAATGAAGGATGATACATTATCTTCGAAAGAAAAACAGGCCAAGATACAATTGTTGATGAGAGGTGGTGCTAATGTTGGTAATAGTTTGAGTAGTAGTGGGGATCATGGTGCTAATGGGAAGAAAGTTGCTGCTACTGGGGGTAAGAAGGACACCGCTGCATCTGAAGATGATAAGATGGGGATGATGTGGAAAGAGGATGAGAGGAAACAACCTCCCGAGACTGCTGCCGCCGTTGCCGCCGTTAGTATGAAACAAGCACCCCCTACCCAACCAAACAATAACAATGATCTAAACACAACACGTAGTAATAAACCAACCCAACCATCTTCGGAATGGATACAATTCATTCAACACACTCCACGATGTGATAGTGCCGAGAATATACGTTCAACATCTGTATTTTACAACAAGTATACATCATCAAGTGCTGAAGATGATTTGGCAGTACCAAACAAGTGTTTAAAACGTTTGTTTAAGGAATTGGATGGATTGAAGAATGATTTACCGTCTGATCCGAGTAATAGTATTTGGTTACGGTTTGATGAAGGTGCGTTGCTTTATAGTTTATAATAGTTTGTATTGCTCTGTAGCTGAGGTATGACATATGATGTGTGCTCATGTGATATATATTCTAACTCCCCCTTCTCGTTAACCATTATAGAAACTCCACAATACATTCGGGCACTAATTACGGCACCACTGCCTGGGCCTACTCCATATTCGGGTGGGGTAAGTCTATCTTTCCCTTGTTGTGTATATCATGAGATCTGCATACTCAACCTCAACATAATACTCCAGGTCTTTGCATTTGACATTTATATTCCAAATGATTATCCCAACACGAATCCCAAGGTGCAACTATTAACCACGGGAGGTGGTAGGGTACGTTTTGGTCCCAACCTCTATGCCGATGGAAAGGTTTGTCTATCTTTACTTGGTACATGGGAAGGACCCAAATGGAATAGCAAACATTCGAGTTTATATCAAGTTTTGATTTCCATTCAAGGATTAATTTTAGGTGTGGGTAAGTACTACATCTACTCAATCTTTTTATATCCTGTATATCAACATACATCTAACATAAAACATCTCCTTCTCTATCCTCAGAACATCCGTACTATTTAGAACCTGGTCATGGAGGATGGGAAGGCACTGTAAAAGAAGGAGACTTCCAAAGCACGGGCCATACATTGTCCGGGCAGACAGTAAAGCAAGAGATTGGCGTGCCGTTACAAGTTGTGCTATATGAGGATGTACTTCGTGTCGGTACAGTCAAGCATGCAATCGTTGAGCCTATCAAATCATCTCTACAACGATCAACATTGTCAAAGATGAGTAGTAGTACAAACAATTTAGATGCCTTTGGCAACATCATCCAAGCCCACTTTTACGAGAATAGGCAATCCATCTTGACAGAGGTTAGGACTTGGACAGATGATAATGCCTTGGGCCGTAATCGTAATAGTAGTAAGGCCAATGCAATTGGTCAACGAAGTGCCTCGCTTCTCGTTCAAACTTTACCGGGTAGCGGCGGTGTCTTTCAGATTGATCAACTTCAGCCTCTCCTTCCGAAATTAGAATCTCTATTGAGTAAGGTATCAATGCCAAAGCAGAGTAGTAGTGTTGATAGTTCTCTTGAACATGCGGCTGCTGCTAAACCTCCACCAGTATTAGATTCAAAGATGGACGAAGATAAGGAAGACGAGATGAAACCGGCAGCAGCAAAGAAACCACAGGTACGCAATCCATACAAGAAGAAACCAAATATTCCATTGGATCCAGTAGAGCAACGTCGTCAACAGATGCAACAAGCCGCGGTCAATAGTGATTTCATCTTAGCCGGGAAACTACAAGAAGAGATTAATCGTTTAGAGGATTTACAACAGGGTATGAAGGAAGCCGCGGCCAGTGGTGACTTTATCCGGGCAGGGAAGTTACAGGTGCAGTTCAAGGCACTTACAGAGGCTGCCAGTCACTACCATCCAAAGCCTGCTCATAAGTCTTCGGTTGCTGCCTCCGCTGCTGCCGCTTGGAATGATGAATCAAGTGACGATGATGATGAAGACCTAAGTGGTAGTGAGGATGATGACAGTAGTGACGAGAATGAGGAGATGGATTGGGATGAGGATGGAATGGGTGGACCACAGTTTGGCGACGGTGGTATGGGCGGAATGATGGGAGGCGGCATTCCCTCTGTTCATCCAGGTGCTCATCATCTCGGTATGCCTACGGGGCTCGGAAAGAACGTGTTTGCCCCTCCTGGTTACAAACAAAAGCACATGCCCAAGACACATCCAAGTAAATGGGGACAAGGGTACACCCTAGCCTCTACTTCTTCGGCAGCAACATCTGCACCATCAACCAGTTCAATCGAAGAGGATAGTAAAATGCCAGCTGATACAACACCAAAGAAGACAACCATCCCGTTAGATCAGCTATGTCGTTTGAGAATCCGTCTACCTCAAGACAAATCAGTAGTGGAAGAATTTGATAAGAATGATTCCTTGAGTGAGGTATACCGCCGATTAGATCATCTCATACCCAATCAGAACAAAACAAAGAAGAAGAACACTATTACTGGACCATCAGCCCAAGGAGGCGGAGCCTTCTCCCAACCTCTATCATCTGCCGGATTCACTTTACTTCTCACACGTCCCAAGATGGAGTTTAGTAAAGAGATGCACGGTACGAAGACTCTCGATAGTCTCAATCTAGCACCCTCGGCTACATTGACAGTCATGAAGTGCAATGAACGTGGTATTGTGTATCGGGGTGAAGTGGAAAGCCGATTGAACGAAGCACAGGGCGATGCCATGGACGTGGAAGGCTTGACGGTAAGGGTTAGGTCATGTGTTGTATACATTTGTGTCTGATCATACCGTTCTCATCTTCTTCTTTTAACTTGTACGATCACAGTATGAGGGGTTGATGGAGATTACAGAGCGTGTGGGTAACGCGGGTCCAAAAGAGGGAGAAGTCTTCTTAGCTTTGACTACTGAGGAGTATGAAGAACATACGGAGAAGATTAGTCCATCATCATACTTTGCAGAGTTGGATTCTACAATGGATGAAGTTGGAGAAGAAGACTGTAGATGCCCAATCTGTTTAGGTAGTTATGATAAGTTGGAGGAGGAGACATTGTTGCGAAAAGTGAACAACTGTGGACATACTATGCATGAAAGTTGTTTACAAACTTGGTTGGCCACAAACTCGTCTTGTCCACTTTGTAAGGTGCCTATCATGTTGGCAAGAAGAAGATGAGTGGTTATTGAGCATAGAAGAAGATGAGTGGTTATTGAGGAAGATGAGTGGTTATTGAGCATTCTATTTTATTACAATTCGATCCCTTATTGCTTTTGGGGATATAGCAAAAGTCTCAGTACACTGATACGTATTGAAAAACTATAGAGGTATAATCCTAGTAAACTGAAAAGTTTTATACTCCCTCGGCTATAATGTAAGGTATTTGTTCTACTTCTCGGCCTTTGTAAGGTATATCATATTATCATCATCTATCCTCATTTTTAATCTTGTCAAGTATCTCTAGTGTATGTTCCAAATGTTGATTGGGCGTTACCTTCTTACAAACGACGTACATAGTCTCTTCTGTTACAATATTACCACAGTCTTCTTCCTTAATTCCATTTATCAGACCATTCCGTGTAAAATGTCTAACATACCATGGTGATGAATTGCATACTGCTTCAAACATTTCTAATGACCTATCTTTAAAGTCGAATTGGTTCATGATTCTGAATACTACTTTACTGTTCTATTCCGCTGTTCAATTACTGATAATTTGATGATATTTGTAATGAGAATGGCTGCACCCGCAGTTCAATGTTTCCAAAATGGGAACTCCAACTAGCTTTTTATTGTGCAGACACAGCGAGCGTACAGCTAATCAGCTTATGTACAGCTAATATATCCAAATTTGACATTAGTGTTCTCATTTTCTGGGATTGCTATCCCACATCGGTATCCCCGTTGCAAGAATAAAATGCGCAAAGGCCTCTCAGAGACTCCAGCTACGCTGTGTCTGATCATTTCCTAAAGACTCTCAACTCCCAGGCCAACTCTCCGTCCTCTGCCAATACTCATCGTGTCTACCACCATAGTAACTACCCAATATTGAATCCAAAACTTCTGATGTCCGTACGGCATTATCAGCTCGTGCAGGAGATCGTGCCAAGCCAAACTTCTCCAACCCATCTTCATTAACATTTCGTAACTCATTAACAACTGCTTGTATTAATGGCTGTGCAGCATGTAATGGTGCATTAAACTCTATAGTCTTAATTACCTTGCCGTTTATGTCTAATATGTCAATAGGAAGTCCTGCTCCCATAGCCGCCAAACGAATTGATCCTTGATTACCCGTTATAATAAGCTCATCTATTTCTTCTTTTGACTCGTCTTTGTTTGGTGGTGAGAAGTCCCAAGTACATTCAACAGTTGCACCCTCGGCATTAATAGGAGACCAATCACATTCACCATTAATTGTTGCCTTCATGGTAACATAATCTTCCACCAATGGGTATGAATCACCTTTTCCCTTTCGTAAAACTGTACTCTTGATATTTAATAAAGGTCCAAATAAATAGTCGAGTCTATCAAGTACGTGACATCCCATATCCATTATTAACCCGCCTCCGCTATACTGTGCATTTAATCTCCATGGTATATCATTACTACTTTTACTACCATTATCATCTAATCCCCGAGCTAACGAACTACCAACCTGAGTATACTTTACATTCACAATCTTATCACCAATAATCCCATCTTGAAGTAGCTTTTGTAAAACTTGTGTACGTTCATGTGCTCTAGAAACATAGGCAGGGTAAAACTTAATATTCCTATGTTTTAATTCATCAATCATTGCATTCGTTTCCCATGCACATCTTCCACACGGTTTTTCAACGTATACTGCTTTGATTTTGTTATTGTCAGTTTTGGAAGAGGAAGAGGTTGGGAGTGTATCAATTGCATTGCAAATCGATCGTACGTTTTCCAAATGTGAACCTGGTGGTGATGCTATATAAATAGCATTTAACTTTCTACTCTTTGATGACATATCATGTATCATATCTTTAATATTATCATATCCTTTAACGTCGTTGGGTAGATTATCTTGATTTGAATAGATCCATTCTTGTGCTGCATTGGGTGTGCGTCTCATGACCGCAGATAATGTCGAACCGTGTGATTTATAAAATGCAGGTCCTGACTTTATTGTACATACATCTCCTAGGCCGATGATTGCCCAGTGTATCATATCATTATCATTATTGATATTGTCTGAGGAGGAGGATGTCATTTGATTTTGTGTAGAGATTGAGTTTGAATATTGATGACGATGAACAACGAATGCCACAGAAAATGTTACCCCGTGTAAAAGAAGAAGCAATACTACCGGTATACCAGTACGTATATGAAGGAGGGTCATCGGTTAGTAAGAGAGGAAGGCCACTATATATCGTTGCAGCAGCTAAAATCAATGCTCTATGAGTCTATCCGTGCTATGAGGGGAAAAGCGGAAGTGGCGATACAACGTAGATTCACAAGTAGACAACCACTGCAAAAACAACATGGTAAGTATCAATCGATTTAAATCAAGAGCATGGTAAATGCATGGCTATCCTTGTCCTATTATGGATTCAGCAACAGCTAATCTTTGCAATCTTTGTTGCAATTGCAAGGAAGAAATCAGGTTTGTCTGTCATATTATGAATCTTGCTATGATTTGTTATTCTTTTGGCCTTTATCGACCTTATTTGATTGCCTTTGTAAACCATAATACTAACAAACAATAATCTCTTTCATCTTGAAACTTCAAGGTATTCAACCTCCGACTTTATATCCTCGAGATTCTGAGTGAGTTGTATGTTTTGATGCGTATATTTTGATGTTGCAAAGATATATATACTTTTGCTGTATCCTTACCAATATATAACTCTTATATCGATAATGATAATGATATAGAATTAAGGCATTAAACCTATCAGCAGAACAAGTAGATTCCTACATGTGTGTACAACGGATGCATCAAAATAATGTCGAGTTCTTATGTTGCTACTTTCCAATTATGTTACTGGCAATGATTAATTATCCAACAGAAACATTTTATGGTAGTACTGTTGTGTTGTTGGGACGAGGAGTAACGGCTATGGGGTATTATAGTGGTGCTAAGAAACGAGTTATGGGAGGGTGGTTTCATTTTGGGGAATGGTATACCGTTTATTATGCGGGTAAATTTGCATACAGTCTTATCAAGGGATAGAGAAGGGTATTATTCAATGGGTGTGGGGACCTGCTGCCAAAGAACGGGGATATACCGGGGACCGGAGGAGAGGAATCACAGACGGATGCCTAGTTAATTAGTTATTGTTGCAATTTGAAGTATCGTTTGTTATGGTTCTGTGCTACTTTACTGGTAATTTAAGTCTATACCTCAGCTCATATAAACACAGACTTTAAAGGTCTAGGCATCCATCTCCACTCCCTCATCTAACAGTGTCTTCCTTGTGCTTGTGCAGCTACTCTTTCTTCCTCGTACAAAAGGCATAGATCCATGAATGCTCGACGTAGTCACTTGACTTTCTTAAATCATCATCCTCAACAATCTCCAAGATATCCCAACCTGAACTTTCTAATAATATACGGACCTCATCTTTGGTATAGTACGAGTACAACTTGCGTCGTGTATCATCTGCATGTGCGTTGATTTCCTCTTTGTTTCGAATGTCAGTATATCGTTCATCGGCCTCAAATACTTCTCCCGATCCATTCTCATCGTTATCATTGTCATTCTTGAGCTTGAAATTAATAAATAAAACTCCGCCGACTTTCACGGCAACATATACTGCCTTTAATACATCCATCGCTTCATTTTTTGGTAAATGAAGTAAAGTAGCATTACACCAAATCCCGTCTATACTTGTATCAACTAATACGTTCTTAATTTGACGTATATCCATATTAATAAAATGTGATCTTGGTGCTAATACCTTGGCATGACTAAGCATTTCGTAAGAGTAGTCTATACCTAACACTACATGCCCTAACTCTGAAAAGTACTTCGTATCCCGACCATATCCACATCCTAATTCTAATATAGTTATTGTATCATTTGGATTATTAAGATTCGATTGTGTTTGTATTTGTGTCAGGAATGTATCACGATGTGAGGATGGTGTTAAGTTTGGTTGAGATGAAACTTTATCAATATATTCTTGTGTATGTGTGTTGTAAAATCGTTTTGTGGCTTGTATACGATCTTCATTTGATATATTTGATAAATCTGGTTTTAGTTTGGGTAGTGATGGTACCTTGACATATTCATCATCTTCATTGGATGGTTGTTCTTCCACTGGCAGTTGTTTTGCTTCTTCTACTTTTGTATCCCCATCTTCTTCTGTACTATTCGCCCTAACCACGGCCTCACTAACACCCTCCTCATCAGATAATGTAGTAACCTCCATTAACTTCTTCAACATTCCACCACCACCACTACCTTCCTCTCCATCCTCTTCAATACTAGATTCTTCTTTTAAAGCCTGTTCTAATGCCAATGCTGGATTATCAGTATCATACTTTGTTTTTAATGCATCAATAATATGTTTTGGTAACATTTCCAATGCTTGGATATTAAATGAACTTTCCTCATCGAATGGTGCATCAGGTGGCGGTTGGGGTGGCATATCCCCATCTAATGTACTGCTACTACTGCCACCTTCCTCACCACTACCCCCATTCTTATTCTTACCAACATGTGCCTTCCTCCACTCTCTCAAATTTAATTCAGCTTCACGTTTTTTCATACGCTGTTCATCAATTAACTTTTTATATAATAGATTTAAATCCAATCGTCCAGAGGCACCATGATGTAATGATTTTTTGGCATCCTCTAATGCCTGTTTTTCTTTGGCGGATTTGAGTTTTTGGGAAGCGGCGATGGATTCGGGAGTTGTTATGGAGCCGTGTTTGGTAACTTCTAGTGATAGACGGGAGGATTTTTGTTTGACGGAGCCTTTGGCACGGAGTGCTTCTAGTTCATCTGATAGGCCCATGGTAGTTAGTGTGTGTTTGTATTGCAATATATTAGGATTACAGAATTATGTTGAGTTGTGTGTTGAGATTATGTAGGTACTATTGCAGTTAATTGCCGAATTGCATATATATCAGCCGGTAGCAATAGTATTATCTTAAGGCCAATCCAACTAGATATAACAATAGCAGGTATATATTTAGCTCCCTTATTCCCCCTACTCCCAACACCTGTTGAGATAATGTAGTGGCGATAAAACGGTAAAAGGGTATCTTTTGACCAACGATTAACGATATGAAATTTGCTTCCACTATTCAGCCTGCTGCTATTGCCTAATAACTGCCGCCATAGTTAATTAATTGGTTCGAGGGTGATACTGATAGAAGTGCTACCTGTACCCGCATAGTTGCAATAGAGACGTAGATTGCAATTGCAAAAAACTTGACACATCTTGTGCACAAATTACGGACCGCCACACCACCACACTTGCATACTTTACAGTTATATTAGTTTGCCGCCGATCGAGACCAAAAGACAACAACAATATCCAAGATGGGCAAGCTACTAGGAATGACAATAAAACCATCAGGTATATCCTTAATATCCAAACGATCACTCTATCCAATAACCGAGGCCTTTTCACGATCACGCTCACGCGATACTACCACCGACGACAGTCCAATCCACTATCACTACGATGGACAACCTACCAAATCCATTCCCAAGAATATAACACATTTAACAACTTCCAATACAATAAAAGTTATACCTGAATTTGCCTTTTATGATTGTACTTCATTAGAAGTTGTTACATTTAATAATGGATTGGTGGAGATACAAGATAGAGCATTTCGTAATTGTAAAAGTTTAAAACGTGTATGTATACCGAATAGTGTTGTTATTATTGATGATGCTGCTTTTAGAGGTTGTGTTAGTTTAGTCGAGGTTACATTCGGTAGTAATAGTAGTAATTGTAGCGATGAATCAACCAAAGAGGAAGAAGGAGAGAGTAAATTAACACAATTAGGATGGGGTTGCTTCTACAACTGTACATCACTAACCTCCATTAAAATACCATCATCTATTACTGAAATTGGCAATGAGGCATTTAAGAATTGTACATCACTTGAACACATTGAATTTGTCGATGATATATTACAACAACAGATTATTAAAAAGGAAGCATTCTATAATTGCAATAGTTTAAAGTGTGTTAAGTTACCATCAAGTGTGAAGATTATTGGTGTGGGTTGTTTCTATGATTGTACAAATCTGCAAGTTGTTGAATTATCAGTTGGATTGGAGGTTATTGAAAGTCAAGCATTTAGTCACTGCATATCACTCAAACATATTACAATACCAGGAACAGTACGTATTATTGGTAACGAATCATTTGCATACTGTGAACAATTACAGGTAGTTGACTTATGGGAGGGTATACAAGAAATTAAAGTTGGTGCATTTATGGAATGTATATCATTACAATCAATGGATTTACCCTCAACTGTGAAGGTTATTGAACAATCAGCATTCAGATCATGTAAGACATTGGAAAGTTTGAATATGTATAATGGATTGGAAGAGATTATGGATTGTGCATTCTATGATTGTAAGGCGTTAAAGGTGCTTAAGGTACCGTCTACTGTTCGTGCTATTGGATATGAAGCATTCTACGGTTGTGAATCATTAAGTGAGGTTGAGTTATGTGAGGAGGAGGAAAGTGGCAGTGTGGAAACTATTGGTATTAATGCCTTTTGGAATTGTATATCATTGCAATATATTCAATTACCATCGACTGTTAAGGCAATTGTGGGTGTCAAGTTAAATGGAGGGCAAGAAAGGATTAGCATGCCTTGTGCTATCCCAACATTCATCTTTTCAATGGTAGGAAACAATAAAAGCAGTAGCGGCAGTAGTACAGTTCAATCTGATACCGTTGAAGAGCAGATGAAAGATGACTCTGAGCGGATGAAGAAGAAGAAGGCACATTCATTACGCCGCCGAAGTGGCTCTCGACATAGGAGAAGGAGCAAGAGCAAGTCAAGGTCTTCTCGTCATTCATTTCCTATTACCTCAAGTGGAAGTAGTGAGGGACTAGAGTATGTATTATCAAGTGAAAGTAATGACCCGCTGCCATCTTGTTCAAGAATGTGGCCAACGTGTGAGGTTGAATTGGACAAGAAGAGATGTGCCATGCAACTTCCAGAGGATCCTTTAGGCATCCTTTAGAGAATTAGTAGTGCAATCCCCTTTGTGTTACTTTACTATGTGCCTAGTAGACTAAAAGTTTTATGTAGAATATGAATAGCGTGTTAGATACGTTTAGAGAGTTTGACAAGTCACAACTCAGCATATACTTCATCCAGCACTAGCAGAAGGAGGATACACAGACTTCTTAACGATCCCTTCTTAAACCTTTACCGCATAGAATACTCTTCAAAGAATCTCAAAGCTGGCAAAACAACTTCTGAACAATACTCATGATATGCCCATGATCTATGTAACGCCTTTGCAACTTTTGACTTGCCCGGTGACAAATCATATAAATCTAACCAATACATACTCTTCTTATTGGTACTGCTATTCTTTATTGGTATTAGTATATCTCTCCAATTCGATTTAGTTGGATCAACTAGTAACATGTTTGTTGTTTTGTCTATATGATTTACTTGTTTTAATAAATGAATGAGTTGATTTGCATGATTGTTTGTCATGTGTGGTATACGTTGTATTAAGTAGGATGTGGTTACTGGTATTGATTTGCATGTAGTTTTGTCCAATCTAATGTATTCCTTGTTTCTGTTACTTGTTGATGAAGTAGATGGAGTAATAAGATCATGATAGTTTTGTTGACATCTTGTGAGTGTATTAATATCTCGTGGCATCGGTGCCAGGTAGAGCAGTTTAAATGGTTCTTCTTTCAATCTCTTTACAACATTATTTGTTAATGACATGACCATAACTAATGCACCATTAACTATATTATTAACAAGTAATTGTGATGCAAATGATCCACCACTTGAGGCACCAATTGCATAAACTGGATGTTTGTGATAATGAAACTGATACTGATGCTGTTCAGACCAATAATTCAATACAGTCTGTATCCTTGGTATATCTTTATTAGACCAACATCCATTCACTCTATTAATACTTGATATAGCGATTGGTGTGTATCCATATTGTATAACTAATCGTACTATACTTAACTCCTCTGATAATCCGATACATGATTTGCAATCTGGTGATGATGTAAAGAATTTGAGTGCAGAATGACTACAGGCGTGTAGTAGTAGTACAATGCCTTTTGATGGTTCGTTGTATAGAGTTGTGGTATAGTTTGTGTATACTAATTGTATTGGAACATCATCATCATTCTTGTTTGGTGGAGACAGTTTTAATCCTACTCCAGGAATATCTATTGCAATATCATCGTTCTGATGTGGTTGATGGCTGCTGCTATCATCATAACTAAGTGTAGATGGTATGATGATGAAGTGACAATAACCTTTCGAGTGATATCGTTGTTAATATCAATGAAATGAACCATATCATCATAAAGATGATTGCAAAGATGATGGCCCAATATCGTCTCATTTATTATTTCTTCTGCAGCGCCTTATGATCTCTTAACTATTGCTCTAGACATAATATGGTGGTACCATCATTCCAATGAGAGAATCGTATCTGCGTTGCATCGCCACTTCCTTTCACAAAAGAGAAGAGGAGCGAGGGGAGCATCATCTACTAAATGACCGATGGCCCTCCTTCATACTGGTATAACGGTTGTATTGCTTCTTCTTTTACACGGGGTAACGATCTCCTTGGCATTTATTAGTGTTGTTTATCAATATCCAAACTCAATCTCTACACAACATCACATGGCATCCTCCTCCTCGGACGATATCAATAATGATGATATGATACATTGGGCAATCATCGGCCTTGGAGACGTATGTACAACAAAGTCAGGACCGGCATTTTATAAATCATTCGGTTCAACATTATCTGCGGTCATGAGACGCACGCCCAATGCAGCTAAAAAGTGGATACAGAATAATAATGGGCTACTCCCAAAAGATGTACTCGCTTCGATTGAAGGATATGATAATATTAAAGATATGATACATGATATGTCATCAACTGGTAGAAGATTAGATGCCATTTATATCTCATCACCTCCCGGTTCACATTTAGAAAATGTACGAGAGATTTGCAATGCAATCGATACACTCCCCTCCTCCTCTTCCAAAACTAGCAACAACAAAATCAAAGCAATATATGTTGAAAAGCCATGTGGACGTTGTGCATGGGAAACTAATGCAATGATTGATGAATTAAAACATAGGAATATTAAGTTTTATCCTGCCTATGTTTCTAGAGCGCAGAACGTACACAAGTTTTATGTCAATTGCTTAAAGATGGATTTATTGGGGATAAGATTGTGAATGTAAAGTATACTCAAGTTATAATTGGTAGTTCATTAGCTCGGGGATTAGATGATAATGGTAGTAGTAGTGATATACCATGAAGGTTAAATGCAAAGTATAGCGGTGGCGGGTTAATAATGGATATGGGATGTCACGTACTTGATCGTATCGACTACCTCTTCGGCCCCATTTTAAATGTCATGAGCACTGTACTACGAAAGGGAAAAGGTGAATCATATCCATTGGTGGAAGATTATGTCACCATGACTGCAACTATTGGCAAATGTAGTTGGTCATCTATTAACGCCGAGGGTGCAACTGTTGATTGTACTTGGGACTTCTCCCCACCAAATAAAGACGAGTCAAAAGAAGAAATAGATGAGCTTATTATAACAGGTAATCAAGGATCGATTCGTGCGGCAGGTATGGGAGCGGGCTTACCAATAGACATATTAGACATGAACGGCAAGATAATCAAGACTATAGAATTTGATGCACCTTTACATGCTGCACAGCCACTAATACAAGCTGTTGTTATTAATGAGTTACGGAATGTTAATGAAGATGGGTTGGAGAAGTTTGGCCTGGCACGATCTCCTGCACGAGCAGATAATGCCGTACGAACATCAGAAGTATTGGATTCTATATTGGGTAGCTATTACGGTGGTAGACATGATGAGTATTTGCGGAGGGCGGAGAGTTGGCCTGGTTTAAGTACGGGAGAGTCATCATAGACTTTAGATACCTCAAGCTATGAGCATCTCACGTATCATACGGAGTGTACTTCAGTTTACTAGTGATCCTCATCTATAATTACAACATGGTGCCTGTGCATTTTGCATGATCGATGCGATATGAGTTTGCAATCGACTGTGACACAGACACAGACACAGTCACAGTGGGAAATGTCTCAAAATTCCCAACTTCAACTGCAGACACAAACTAGATTCTATCTTAAACAAACGACACATTCAAACATCCATATCAAACTCGCATTCCCTACTCATATGGTGTACTGCCTAATACTCAAACACACTCCTATATCTACACAATCCAACATTAACAAATCGATAATAAGGTGAGTGAAACTTATTACAATCCTCCCAACATAATCTACATCGCGTCCTATCGCGCGTCTATCATACAATGAACTACTTCGTTTACTTATCTTTATCATATTCATATCATTGTCTCAAATAAAGGCCACACAAAATTTCTATAACTACAATCAATATAATAATCTTGATAATATCAAACATACAAACACACACACATACAAATACAAACACAATTGAAAATAAATAACAGATACAAAATCATATCAGATACACGCTACAACTACATAATTATCACACACAATACACAAGTAACCCACGCAATCTATCACCCGCCCGTCGATACATAAACATAACAGTTAATAACAATATCAATTTCATTTGACATTAGATACTCAATAAATCAGACACGATACATATTTTGAACAAGAATTGAGAAGAGATGAAGTGGATAACAACAACAATATTAGTAGTAGCAATTGTTTTATCTACCAACTCATGTGTAAAGGGGCAAGATTTCGAGGATCGTCAAGTCCAAGAAGCTCAAGAAAGAAGGCTCATGGACATAGCTACATTTGAAGATCTTTGTGTTGCCTCAGCTGAGGCGGCATTTGGGACTGACTACTCCAGTAACCCATCGGATTCATATGTTAATTGTGATCATGGTTTTGTTGAATTTACTTCTCAAACTTGTGCTGATGCATGTAATGGTTTATGTTGTACTGGAGGTAGTGCATGTGGAGAACTTGAATCGGATGGCAGAATTGACGAAGGCTTTACAGGCAAAGGTAAGAAAAAGTTCGTCATTCGTTTAGACTCCGTATTGTTCATGACTCACATCTCAGACACTCATACTAACACTCGTTATTTACTGGTCCCTTTCTCTTCTTTCTTCCTTCCTTCTTAAGTTTGTAAGGATAATTCTTGCAATAATGGTGGTGCTTGCTTTGATGCTACTATTCCATATGTTGTTGGTCCATCTTGTACAGGAGAAAGCTCGTGCTCTGGTTCTAACATTGGTAGTGCTGTTTCTTCTTGCAATCAAGACGAATCGTGTCAAGACGCTACAATTGGTAGTGTTGATTCGTCTTGCAATGGTGATTTCTCATGTGATGATGCTAATATTGGTAGTGCCGATTCTTCTTGTAATGAAGAAGACTCGTGCCAGGGTGCTCAATTAAGTGGTGTTGATTTGATCAACTCGTGTAACGTTTACTACGGTTGCAGTTACGCCAATGGAAATGGTGCTTTTGATGAATTGATTAACTGCTGCAATGATATGGATGATCAATGCGAGGGTGAAGAGGGACTTGATATTGTTGATGCTGGTGGCCCTAGCTGTGTAAGTAGTACATGCTTATCATTATCAAATATCGCTTCCCCGTTTGTCAAATGACTCTCACAATGATGACATAATGACAGCTTACTGCTGCCCTTAAAGCGTTTCAGGAACGCTGTGATGCTACAACAACATCTGGAGAAACAGGCAGTAATGCATATGTTGATTGTGTTGATGGTTTTGTTAAAGGTGATCCATCCACAACTTGTGCCATTGCATGTGGTAATGGAGTAAGCAAATGTTGACTGGAACTTTTGCATGTAAAGATAGCTTTACAGGCAAAGGTAAGAAAAAGTTCGTCATTCGTTTTTTAGTCTCCGCATTATTCATGACACGTCATTTGTTTGGCCTCCACATTGACATACATCTCATACTAACACTAACACTCGTTATTTACTGGTCCCTTTCTTCCTTCTTCCTTCTTAAGTCTGTAAAGATGGTTCGTGCAGTGGTGATTTTGCTTGCGAAGGTGCTAACATTGATTATGTGGTCGGTCCTTCTTGTACAGATGAGTTCTCGTGCAGAGATGCTCAAATCGGTAGTGTTGATTCATCTTGCAGAGACCCAGTATCATGTTTCCAAGCTCAATTAAGTGGTGTTGACTTGATCAACTCGTGTAATGATAACCTCGCTTGCAAGGATACTGCTAGAGGTGGGGCGTTTGATGAATTGATTGACTGTTGCAATGAGGATGATCAATGCAAGGATAAAGATGGACTTGATATTATTAATGCTGGTTGTGTAAGTTATATGTGAATGTGTATTTAATGCTTGTCAAGAAGTCAAACGACTCACTTTCTCTCATTCATAAACATATTGACAGCCTAATGCACCCAGTGGAATGCCGTCTGATTCTCCAAGCAGCTCGAGTCAGCCCTCATATGAACCCTCAAAAGAGGTAAGCTTGTTTTTAACAAATATATCTTGTGCGTTATTGTATCTCTTGCCTCAGATAGTCTAACACATTGTGATCTGTACTCTTCATCCACAGCCGACCCAAAGCCCAAGCCTCTCTCCCTCAAAAAGCCCGACCACTGCCCCAACGGGATCGCCGTCAGAAGAAGTAAGCACCTCCTTGAGGATAGCTCATTCTCACTCAGCTCTTTCATCCGACGAGTAGTGGTATTCCCAGTTTGGTGGTAAGTTTGTCTATTTTTGATCAACAAAAGTGATCATATCATATGTCATGAGTCTTTTTATCTCCTGCCGTCTTCTCACAAACTCTCTTCCATCTCTTTCTTTCTCTTCTATCATAGCCGTCCGACTTGCCAACCCTGAGTACACCGCCTTCATCTCTACTGTCAGTCGTACCATCGATAAGTACCGAGCCGTCATCTTCGCCTACCATGGAGCCCACTGTGAGTGATGCCAAGTCGGCAAAGAAGAAGCCCGAGTCCACGAAGAAGAAGAAGAAGAAGAAGAAGAAGAAGAAGAAGAAGAAGAAGAAGAAGAAGAAGAAGAAGAGGGGTAAGGGCAAGAACGCCAACCCGTGGGGGTGAAATTATCTGTGTTGGTTATTGAATGTGAAAAAAAGAGTATGGGTAAAAGGGAGTGCATGTAGTTGTAATAAACAAGTAGACGTAGTATATCAAACATGTAATAGAATAAAGAATTAGTTTTGCTTACTTGGCCTTGGTTGTAACACAACCCAATAGCAACACGTTCACCTATGGTAAATATCTTATCATGATATTTCGATGAGAAGAGTGGAAAGGGCAAGTCATCCAAAGTTTTAAAATAAAGCTGTGAGTGCTAAGCTTTGGAAGAAGTATAGCCATGATGAAATTGTGCTTGTAGAGATAGAGTTTTGTTTAAAGAGTCGGTGAAAGAAAGAGATATGCTCCTCGAGTTGGAAAAGAGAAAGACCATGAGAAGTAAGAGAAAAAATGTTGTGTATGTAGTATCTGATGGCTACTTATTCGTCTTTATCCAAGATAAGCTAGTTGTCTTCAGTACTGAAGAGCTCCCAACTAATCAGCCTCATTATCAAGTTTGTTTGCATCTTCTCGGTAGAGTCTGAATCATGATCATCCACCGCATTATCCTCCGCATTAACATCATACTCCAAAGCAATATCAAATCGAGAACTTGGTGCACCACTTTAGATATAGAATGAGACAAGAAGAGATGAGTAAGAAAGATCTATCCCATCGCTTATTCCCTATTCAAACGAACACTCCACAAACGAAATAACTCTTACCTTCCAACATACTTGACAAATCTCATCGTACCCGGGTCACGATAGACAAGTGACAGTGTATTATTACTGGCTGATACACTCAACAATCTTGTATCATCATCATCATCATACTCGGCATCCCGTCCACCATTATCCTCCTCACCACTTTCATCAGCCGCAATGTAACATTCAAATCCACCAACATCTCCCGATTCCCAAATAGCATCATCATCTGATCCTATCAACTCATTCGTTTCTTCATCGAATGTACATTGTTCACCATTACCGGCACAGAAGCATAAGGTTGCATCTAATACTGAATGTGTCGTTAGTGCACCATAATGAGCCACGGTGTAATCTAATCCGGGACGGAAGCGACGGACACGTCCACGTTGACCAAGGGGGTAGTCTAGACTTGTAATGTACCCTAACCATTTACCAAATGGTGTTGATTTGAATAACGTGTGTCGTATATGATGTAGATGTTCACCCGTGTTTGAACAATTGGCGGTGGTGGTGGCAGTATCATCTTTTGATTCGTCATTATACTGTAGAAATCGCTGCTTATGAGCAGGACCAACAGCCTTCCACTTATCAGTCATACCAACCTGATAATCCAATGCCGGTCGATCATTACCCAACTTGTCTCTTGTATCTTCATTCTTTATGGCAGTAGTTATCTTGGTATTCCATTCATCTAATAAAAAGTGTCGTAATTGTACACTAGACTCGTTTTCAAATCGTTTTTGTATCTCATTCATTGATTGGGACGATAGGTATGCCTTGTTCATGTATTGTGATAGAAGTTGATATCTTCTTCACTTAGATTGTGCGGTTTGTGAGTCTCATTCTGTTGTGTTGTTGTTGATACGGCTTCTGAAGGTGCCTCATCATTAGCCACAACCTCTGGCACTGGCAGCGGTTCAAACTCACCCTCGGTATCCTCACCTCTACCACTACTCTTCAACCTCTGTAATGTAGCATTCTCAATATCATCCGGCTGTTCCTTAGCATGATACCAACCCTGTATTGATAATCGTGGCTTTTCCGTATTGAATACCTCCTGTACTGAATGGAATGATACACCCGACTTAACAACGAAGTATGCCATTGAATTAAAATTTGGTAGGATTGTCTTTGTTGGTAGTGCTGTTGGTACACGTCGTTGCGAGGTGGCTGCTGATGATGTAGATGACTGTTTCTTATCATTGTTAACATCATCATCTTCTTCTTGAACAGCATCATACAATTCCAAACAACCACCATCATCTCTACCCCATCCCAACTCGGTCAAATAAATAATAAATGATATCTTTCTTGTACCAATAACATCATCATGACATAATAAGTGACAACCTTTAGTATGACAATTAATTGCACAATCAATTGTTGTATTTGTTAATGTATTGGGTGATAGGTTGGTTAATCTTTCGATAATTTGTAGGTATGATTTGGAATAGATTGCATTTTTTAGGGAGAGTAAGTTTGGCATTTTAGTTGCTAGGTCTGTGTTTGGTTGTAAGTTGCCCTAGATGATATGTTGTTCATTTGTTGATTGATTGATATATAGTAGTGCAGTGTTGTCATTAGATCATATGAGATATATGACGAGACGGGGTGTAGTGGATATTAGATAGAGTTGAGCATATTATATGCACAATCATAACAACATAACACATTATTCATTATCACACTTGAACTTACCAAATCAATACTCTGATAGACACGGAATAAATCAGTTTCCTTGAACTTCACTTTTGTATTATGTTTCAATTCTATTAATATCTTTTCTGTGTGATGTATATGATGTGAATGAAAAGAGAGCATAGATTATTAGTGCATTGCAAAAATTTGATGGGCGATATACTATTACACAAGTCTCAACGATGACATACAATATAGAAACAACATACAAACTCACCCAACAATCCATCAACACAAAAGTTATTAATAACACCATGTGGGAATGGTGTTGCATTACAATAATCATTTGATAATGTAGTTATTTGTTGTAATATTTTTGATGTTGAGATTACATCATTGTTGTTTGTTGATGATGAGTTGTTGTTGGTATCGCTTTTGTTTGTTGAGTTTGCAGTAGCGGCGGTGACGGAATCACCATTGTCATCAGTATCAGTTCGTGATCGTTTGGCTGGTGGTGCTGATGACATGATATTGTTTATACAACCGATTATATAGGTAAGCAGTCTCCAACTTGCTCTTCTGAGATTGTTTGTTGGCTGACCGTTTGTCAAGTTTATTCCCTTTTGATGCTGTGTACAACTCATCATCCAACAGAATATGAGTAGTCGAAAAGGAAACTATCGATACTTATAGACGGCAGTGTCATAACATCATTACATTTTATGTACAAGTTTATTCTATGGATTATGTTGAGGCGCAACACGAAGGTGC
>Ga0214479_100197_pt1 | contig 37812 bp, 22 predicted proteins | sample M1_20Mar14CPVII9_5_FD_165054 | JGI IMG/M metagenome (GOLD analysis project Ga0214479, IMG submission 165054) | Marine eukaryotic communities from Monterey Bay, California, United States - M1_20Mar14CPVII9sort6BwellE14 | ecosystem: Environmental > Aquatic > Marine > Unclassified | place: USA...
AGCTTCTTTCGGGCCTGTATTGACTGATACCCTTTCCTCGGACAGTCGTCATCTCACAAACACACAAATACTCACCTTTCTTGTCTCTATTTTGTTTGCATCATTCCCATCTCACTCAGCCCACGTCGAGTCCAACCTTGTCCTCCAGCCCTACTGGGACGCCTACTGGTTCACCGGTGAGGTATTTGATTGCCTTTCTTATATCTGTCTTGTCATTTCCAATTACTTACATTTTCTTGCTCCATTTCTACATAGAACACATCCAAAATTTGTGAGAAAGCTTTCAACATATGCATTGCCATTGATGAATCTGGGTCTGTCTGTTCTCCAGACATCGCCGACCCTCAAACTTGCCAAAATGATCAGGGTGATGGTTGCCCCGATCGTTGCAAGCAATCTAGTTTCGATACAGACATATGCTGTTCCAACTTTGATAATGTTAGGGACTTTGCGAAAGATTTAATTAACTCCTTTAATGGCATTGATCAAGACAAATCTTTTTCCCTTGTAACATTCAGTGATGCGGCATTCGAGGAAAGGGGCTTAACTACCGCAGATAATGTCACAGACTATCTTGAGGATGGTGGAGGAATTGATTACAAGGGTGGCTATACAAACACTAACGGGGCAATTGAGAAATGTCAAGATACGTTTGGCGGTTCATTTAGGGAAAATGTAATTGTGTTAATCACTGATGGTCAACCTACCACCACAGACGGTCGTTTTAGTCCGGGCCCTTCCACTCGAGCTGCCAAGGAAACAGCTGATAATGTAAAAGACCTCGGTACATACATTCAGCCTGTATTCATTAGTGAAGTTGAAAAGGATGCAGAAGATTTTATGAAGTATATTTCTTCAGGAAGCGTGTTTAACATTGACACCTTTGATGACTTGAATGATGATCTCGTGGATGAATTGATAGACAATCTTTGTAAAAAGTAGGGCAGAAAGGAAGAAAAAAGACAAGCCAGATGTTTTGACCCATGTGAATGTGATATTGTTTGAATTTGTGTTGTTTAGAAACCTGTTTGCTGCAAGTAGAGTAAATGTTAATGCACAAATTTTACTCTTTAGGTTATGCCATTATACACTCGTATCACAGCTGTAAATACCTCTCTTTTCTATTACCATCATTCTTATCAATTGTCCGATGCAAGTATTTGCTTCCTCTTATGTTTTGCAGGGCGGAGGCTTGTGTCCTTGGCAAGAAACCACCGACTGTAATAGCTTATCCGATAAACAGAAGAGTAAGGCATACTCATAATTATCAAAGTCTCAAGTCTTTAAGTTAGACCTATCGAACACATCTACACATCTTCTAGAAGGGTTAGGTAATCAATCCTCTTCCGTTTTGCCCTCTTTTTCTTATTGTTCATATTCATCTTGGATTCAAAAAGATCGGGCAAGCTTTTGCACAGCTTATATAGCACTGAGAGTCCAATATCATCTCGACCTAACCAGGATATAGCAGAAGGTAACTCCTTCTGTTCCATATCTAGAAAAGCCTCAACATTTACAACATCATCCTTTAACATATGGTACCATATGATCTTCTCACGAGCAGCCTGTGCTTTAGTGCCACGCCTATTGATTTGCAATACAGATCGTAAGTCTTGTGGAAATTCATAAGAATATATACGTCTCCAGATTGGACACGTAGATTCTTCTCTAGCTCTAGAAACAACCCTTTGTAGAGTGTGGTTGGAAGCATACGTTGCGTCAATACTCGACTTGTTACAAAGAACATTGGTAAGTGCCGACCATCCTGGTTCAGTGATTCCACGGCACATGTCTAATAGCAGTTCACAAAGAATGCTATTACCGACTAGTGCATTTGCAATGGTAAGAAGTGACTCGTCATCTAAACCATAACTGCCCCTGAAATCAAGCTTTGTCAACATGAAGTTTTGATGCTGAAGTAAGGTTGCTATGGACTGCCAACCTTGGGTATATATTCTCTCCATACAACGAATTCCAATCTTCTTCAATGAGTGCATACCCATTAATGAGCTGACAAGCGAACCCACTAAAGTATCAGTGATACTAAGATTCCAAAAAGTGATTTGAAGTTCCTCCAATACAGGATTTGGATGATTTTGTAATCGGTTGAAGAAATCTGACAACCCATTAGAAGATATACCAATACTTGAATCAAGATTCAGATACTTTAATGTAGTGTTAGATGCCATCCACTCCCCTAAAAAGACAACAGCTTCATCCTTAAATCCATTATTCGCGAGATCAAGTCTTTCCAATGTAGATTTGGGTTTACATATGGCTAAAAAGAAAGGTTGCCATGCGGTAGGGTCAGGGGCAGGGAGTAGTGGGTTCCTGTCGAGACTTAGACTTTTGATTACTGTATTCTTTTTCAGCATATTCCCTAAGCTAATCAACCCATTTTTACCAAGACTATTGTTGGAGAGGTTAAGGTGTTCTAATGTGATATTTTGTCCACTTGATGCGAATTCCTCCCAACCACGTTCGGTAACTTTTTCATTAGAATAGAGATTCAACGATATTGTTGTGTTATTCCTAGTCAATAGTTTGCCGAGAGCGGCGATACCCTTATCATTAATATTGTTACTGGAGAGATCAAGTTCCGTCAAACCTGAATCGGAGGAATAGCTCAGGTTAGTTAAAAATACACTCCAACCAGAAGGTGTTATTGTTTTGTTTCCTCTAAGGTTGAGTGTTTTCAATGTCTTATTTCCTGCCAATGATTTTGATAATGACTCAATTGAATTATCATTGAGTCTGTTGTATTGAAGATTAAGAAATCTCAACTTTGATGCCGGAGAGTGTATCAGATTTCTATAGATTATACCATCTCTTAACCCAGGTCCACCACGAGTCTTTCTCATTGTGGATGATAAGGCTAAAGCAAATTTATCAAGATTTGGATGTTGAATACACGAGGAAACGATTGCTCTCCCCTCTTTATGATAAATATCATTCTCAGACAGCAATAGATGCTCCAGGGAATAATCCTTCGCAAATCGGTTTAACGCGTGAGCAAGACGAGCCCAGTTTCTTTTCCCCATATTGCACTTAACAAAGACCAGACGACGGAGGCTATAACAATATTCGATAATTGGTAAAATGGGACAGTCAGTTTTATCATGCTGTTCTGTAGATACATTATATGTATCCCATCCTCTCAATATCAAATGATCTATCGAACCATTATTAGATAAAGCTTTACAGAATCCTCTCAAATCCTCTGCCTTTCGATGTTTTGCGCACTGTTCAGGGTTAGTTAAACTTGCAGCCCATTCATCAACTTGTTGCATAGTTGTCATGGTTTCACTACTTCCGTATATTGTTATCCTTTTTAGATTTGTATTAGAAGAGAAAGCATCATTCTCATTCCTCCACATTACACGTTGTAGAAATGGATTATATTCTCTCACCAAAAGACATGATATACTAGGATCATTAGCCTTAATCTGTCGCCATACTTTTTCATTCAATTCTATATCCTTTTCATCATCCCACCACCTCCTCTTTTGCAAAGGTTGTGTTGACACGGACATAATATATACCTATACGTTTAATTTTTGACTATTGGTATCCTCTCAACAGTGCGCGTATAATGATTGTTGCCGAACCCAATATGAAGACTATAAATCTACACCACCGCCTAATATCAGGTGCTGACGAGCCGCTCTAGCTGCAATACTACGAGTACTCATAATTTGTACTATTTATTTCTTCTTGTGTGGGATGATACCGTTGAATCGCTAAAGTTATTTGTGAAATCTCCTCCACTCATCTCAATCCAAAGATTTTTATCTCCCCCCAACAGCACAGTCAGCATCAACGAACCATACTATCGCTCGTGCTCTATCCCATCTCCTCCACTGTAAAGGTATATCCTCATAATATACACTTTTGATATATATCACTTATAATAATCAATAAAATTACACTATAAAAAATGGCAGGCTCAAATGGAAGTAATGGCAATGGTGCAAAGGTTGGTACTGATAAAGTGAAACAGGGATTAGCACAGATGTTAAAGGGTGGTGTTATTGTAAGTTTTAATAGTTTGATGTGTCGATGTATTATTCGTTTATGGATGTATGCACGTCTGCTCGGTTTTGTCGGGCGAGGGTTGGAGATTGCAATCGATACGTTATTATGTGCATATGATATGTTCAACTATTGATGTGTGCAGCTGGATATGAAAGTTCAATATCTTATATCGAGATTGATGGCACAGGCTGGAGAGGCCATCACTATATCTCCATAACAATTGTTGGAGCGCCATCTATTGCTGATAGGTTGTGATATGGCACAATGTAATTCATTGCCATAAAAAACCTTTTCTAACTTTTTCTTTTGCAATTCTTTCCAATCTCTCCTCTCAACAACTATACATATCAACACCAATATATCACTCGTATAGATGGATGTAATGAACGTAGAACAAGCTAAAATTGCCGAGGCAGCAGGTGCCGTGGCAGTAATGGCATTAGAACGCATCCCCGCCGATATCCGTCGTGATGGAGGTGTAGCAAGAATGTCAGATCCAAATATGATACTTGAAATTAAGAATGCTGTAACAATTCCCGTAATGGCCAAGGCACGTATTGGACATTTCGTTGAGGCACAAATCTTAGAAGCATGTGAGGTTGATTATATTGATGAAAGTGAAGTGTTAACAATGGCAGATGAGGTGAATCATATTGATAAGAATACATTCAGTGTACCATTTGTTTGCGGATGTCGTAATATTGGCGAGGCGTTACGTCGAGTTGCCGAGGGAGCGGCCATGTTACGTACCAAGGGTGAGGCTGGTACTGGTAATATCGTTGAGGCTGTACGTCATGCACGTACGGTACAGGGACATATTAAGCGACTATCATGCATGACGAAGGATGAATTGTTTGTTGCAGCCAAGGAACTACAGGCACCATATGAACTTGTTAAGTATGTTGCTGATAATGGACGTTTACCTGTTGTTAACTTTGCTGCCGGGGGTGTTGCCACACCTGCTGATGCCGCACTTATGATGCAATTGGGTATGGATGGAGTGTTTGTTGGGAGTGGTATCTTCAAATCACACAATCCCGAGGCACGTGCCAAGGCAATCGTCAAGGCCGTGACACATTACAAGGATCCTAAGGTACTTATGGAGGTTAGTACTGGATTAGGACCTGCTATGGTTGGTATTAGTGATATCAAGGGTGATCCAGTCAACTTCCGTGATAGGGAGGGTGGAGAGTATACATATGAGGGTAAGGTCCCACCAAAGAAGGCATTGCACGGTGCTTCTGAAACTCAAATGTACGGTTCATCTTGGGCTAACTAAAGCATTATAGAAGGGGAGAATGGGAATATAAACTGTATTGTTTGTTGAGGGAATGATTGAAATGATAGAGAAAAAGAGGAAGTCGAAGTCTTAGTTACCATATGTCTTAAATCTTGTAACGCTGTCGTAATTATGTCCTATTCCTACCTTATCAGCTCATTCCATTATGTTTTCGTTTCTAGAACAGTTATATAAGTAGCATTCTATTTTCTGTTTCTAGCAGTAAGTGTAGTATCTAGCCTTATTATTCTTTCATTCAAATCAAAAATGCTTGCCTAATGAATGCATCACATCTACAGCTCGCCACATTTTAGAAGTTATACTCTTCTCGACCACGTCTTCTATGTATGCCATTGCATCATCGTCACTCAAGTCTAGTCTAAATCTACCTCGCATAGCAAGTATAGCCTCTTCGGGTGGTTGGTTGATGGACAAATCTCCCATACCAGCATGTACCATGTTGTTAATGTGAGACAATAGCGAGTGGATGTTATTGTGTCTGCGCAGCGTGATAAAGGCAGCTCCTGTGAAGACTAGAAACTTGGCAAAGTTATCACTGTCCCGTCCACCAAATCCTTTAATCATTTCTTCGGTGATTCTCATTGGTAGATAAGTTTTTGGATCTTGACCCAAGATAAATGAGTAATCACAGTGTAACAAGTGTCCATTTTGATGCAGTAGGATATTGTCAAGATGACGATCACCCACACCCAGCAGGTAGGTAATGACACAATAACCAGCACAACTCTTCACGTATGTTGCCATGACTTCTTTCTTAACAAAATATGGAGCTGATTCGTCATATGCGGCACTACGAAGAAAGTCTTGAATAGGATTTTCACTAACTGAACCTCTCTGATGCAAACCAGGAAGTGAATCATACTTGAACCATCGGTGACTTTTTCGAGATGAACCATCTGAAACTTGTTTCCCTGACACATCAAGTGTTGTGTTAAATGCTTCAGAAGAACCTTCTGCATCATCCTTGCTTCGTGAGCTTTGACGAGAGTCCATGCCAACATTAGAACCTGGCTGAGAAGAACCCGATGATTTGCATAGCTCTGATAAAGGAACAGTTCCTCGGACCCATTCAATAAAGCCCTGAAAGATAATACAGAGATATCAATTTGCTTTGTGAGTCTAATAGGAAGGTTAAGGTCACGGATAAAAAGCTGAACCACTTACAGTTTTGCTACCCACAGGTTGACAAGAAAAGGTCTTCAACTTGAGATCCAATCCAGATGCAATGAGTATTTGGTTACATCTCTCTATGAATTGAATGGCAAGAAGCTCTTGTCGTAAATCATCTCCATGTTTGTATAGTAGTAAACGTTTCCTTGGCTGATCTTCAAAGGTAACAACTTCTGTGCTTATGCGCAGATGAAGTTCAATAGCTTCTTTTCTCCGGGAAGACAGTTCATTCGATTGACCATGCTGATCAAACTCTTCGATTGAATCAAATAAGTATACCTTTGTCTTAGACTCAACAGCTCCTCCCTGAACTTGTTGCTCCCATATTGGGCATAGATCTACAAATGCACATCCCACATCTGATGAACGAGACTCTTCGTCGAAACCATCAGAATGCTTGGGTTTGGATACACTAGATACCTTGAGTGATAGAGTCTTGGGGGATCCCCAACTTGACCTAGTCTCAAATATAAGTGTATTATTGTTCATCCAACGAAAGGATGATGAGTCTGACGATCTCTTTGATACATCACTGTGTATTAAAGACGAGAAAGAGAAAGAAGGAGGTCAGGCAACATGTGCAGAGGATTAAACAAGGATATGAGTAAGCAACTTACCTAACTCCAGATTCTTGAACGACTCCAGCAATACCACCTTGAATTGAAAATGCCTCCTTGACCTTTGGGGGCAATGTACTATGTAGACCAACCACTTCAACCTTTGTTCTGTACAAAGTATCGACTCTACTGCTACTCGTCCCACCTTCTTGAGATGATGACGATATTGCACATGCCTTGGGTGACCCAACTACATTGTACTCTGAATTGAAACAGAGAAGTAATGGGAAATGGGCACTTGGTAAGATGAAGCACTCGTCAGCATCAACAGATGTTAACAGCTCTGTCGAATCTACTGGATTCAATATAGGAAACTTCGAACTACTACCACTGCCCGCTCTTGGGTTCATGAGACGTAATTCAGATCGGAAGCTTTGAGTGACAGAAGCAAGGGCGCTCTCTTTACTTTCACTCCATGGGTAGAGTGCCCAATCAGCCATCTTTTGACTGAAAGACTTCATGAGGTTTCTTTCTATTGTGGAGCAACTATTATCAAGTTGACGTAATATAGATGCCATGTTTTCAAACTTGCTCGACAGGGAGATAGTTTCAGGTTCATCATTACTAACGCTGATAACTGGAGGAGTAGCATCATCAATTGTTTCCAACGAAGCACTCTTGCTGAACTTAGGGAAGAATGATTTACTTGAATTCTTGGGGGACTTTTTGCTACTTTCTCCGCTAACACCAGTAATGGTACTCGGGGCGGCACTACTTTGATCTAATGACGATGTCTTCTTACTTTTGCCTCCCTTCAACATGCGTAGTATCTTCTTACTCTTTTTCTTCTTCTTAGGAATAACCACTGATCCATCTTGTTCTTCAGATTGACTAATTGAGGCAGTTTGACCAATTAGTGATGAGCTTGAAACAGTTGCTGGCAAATCAGAAGAGGATTCGGTAAGTTCCTGAACAGCTCCCGTCTCTCTAAGATTGATGTTATCATCCATTCCCAATGAAGAGAGAGTTCCATTTGTATTATGATGGTTTCCAATAGAACTTTCTGATGCGGCAATAGTCAACTTGGAAAAGTCTACTTGCTGCTTTGTTCGACTAGACTCTCGACTGATGGGATATCCCTCACTACAATGTCGTTCCTTCTCTCCATCACTCCCTACCGATTTGTCAAACATCCGTCCAGAGAGTCGGCGTTGTGCATATCTACAGCATCTCATGGCCAGTGCCGACTGTTCAGAGATGTATCCATGTGGGACCTTCTGTTCCTCAAGTTCTCCAATGAATGATCGTAATAAGAAGAATAACCGTTGACATAGATTGATATCATTTAAGGCAACATCAATAACAATATCCAATAACATTTCACTTAAGCGTTGTCCCTTATCTACAACTCCCATTTTCGGTGAGATGGCAACGCCTAATAATTGTAGTAAATGTGCATCAAACACATCCTCGGCAGCTACCACCACAGGCGAGGCCTTTGGTGAAGTGGAAGAAATACCACTGTTGGCAATACTCCATATCATACCCATACATTCCGTAGGTGTAAACGGTGCCTCACCCCCGACGGTATGTTCTTCACCATCATACTTTGTAATTCGTTCGAATGGTCCTCCACTTTGAATGTATGTAGTCTCACAGTAAGATCCTGAAGATTGATATGCCATTGATCGTGCCAATGATGATAATGAGTTCCATTCCAATAGCAATTCATCTTGGGGTAGTGTTGGACAGGGTGTAAAGTTCTTGGGTGTATCTGCTAGTGATAGTCGTCGACTACTACCACCAGCGGTATTACTATTCATAATAGAGGTTTGAATTTGTCTTGTCATGGTTGATGCTGCTTCTAATATCCCACCAGGTGGTAATAACCCACCAGCTGCAACATAGGCAGCCACTTCTGCAATCCCTGCGGCATTCGTCGTGTTGCCATTTAAGTCTCGTGCCGATGAGCCTCTAAACGACGATGAATTCTGTGACATCATCCTCTTTGGATTATTAGTATCTCTACTATTCATTCCACTATAACCCTCACCTTCATCTACGAAATTCATGGCACCTGGTCCAGTACAAGCAAAGAATGTCTCAACCATGGCACTACTATACTCAACAGGACGTGAACGTACCTCAACGTCTCGTATAGAATTTAAACTATTATTATTACTCGATCTTGATAATAGCATTCCTCCTCCTCCTCCTTCCGATGGTGGTGGTGGAGGTGTTTTCCTTCCATCTATTATTTGGTTATTATTGGAAGAAGTCTTTTCTTCACGTTCATGATATCCTGATCGGGAGGCCGCTGGTGTATATCCCATGCTTAGTGTGATGGACTCCTGTTTGAAGAGTAGTAGTAAGATCAGGATGTACTAAACGATGAACAGATCAAACACAAACAAATACTCACCCCATTACTAAACCTATCCTTTAATATTCGTGCAACACCACCATGATCCAATGTCCTCAATCCCTCCACTTTTCCATTACTACTACTAACACCAACAACTAATGTTCCTCGTCTAACACCCGCCTCGGCGGCTATACTATTCAATGACACTTTATGCACTAATGCAAAGTTACCAACTGGTGCCCAATTAATACCCTGTAATGGTTTACCACTTAATAGGAGTGTGGTGTAGGTACGTCCTGATTTGTAAAATTTTAATAAGAGTGGTTTCTTCATTTGTAAATCTTGTGGATGTTCATTATTGGTAGAGTTGGAGGATGAGTTATTGGTTGTTGTTGAACTTCCATTGAGGTTATTACCACTCTTACTTTTCTTCATACTCTCTTGATTCTTCTTATTCCCTCCCTCTTCACCATTATTGGTATTAGTATTGTAATCAATATTACTAAATAAACCAGTATACATCCATAATCTTTCCAATGCCCTATCAGATCGTTCACCTAACATACCTAATCCATTAACATCGACTAATATCGATCCTGGACTTATGCCTACTGTATATGCTTCAGAATTGGTAGATATTGATTGTACGTAGAGTGCTATTGGTATACGTGATATTGTTATACCTAACTTATTTGGTTGTGTTGTGGTTGTTGTAGATGTATTTCGTGTGGATGGAGGAGGGATTGTACCCTCTATTGTATACTTGGCACCACCCATACCATTCCCATTATTTGGTAGTGGAGTTTCAAATCCATGCTGCATTGCACCCACATCTTCTTCTTCATTATTGATAATATCAGCAGGTGTAGAAACAGCACCACAAGCGGCACTAACCAAGCTTGTATTATTTAACAAACTCGAACTGGATGGTGATGCAAAGATTAATGGTGTTGATTGTGTTTTGGATTGTACCTTGCTTGATGAGGGTGTAGCTGTGGATGAATTTCCACTGTAGGATGGTTTAATTGGTCCTCTTGTGCTGTTAGGGTCTAATATAGCACCATAGGTAACATAGTGAGAAATACCCGCGGCACCCGTACCCTGTTTGATACCAATATTATCTCTAATACTATTCTCTCTTTTATTCTGTAGTGATTGATTTTCTAGTAATCCACTATTAACCCCTCCTTCACCATTGATATTGTTATTACTTTGTAAGGGAAAGAAATCTTTACCAAATATAGCATCTACCCAATCATTACGTATGTCATTACGAAATGTTGTATTGGTATTATTAATTGTATAGCTCTTATCCCTTTTAATTCCCTGTATACTACTATTCTCATTAATAGCTCTTGTCTTATCTGTACTTGTAGCAACTGTGGGTGCCTCTGTAACAATAGATGGATTATTCTGTATAATCCCATTATTATTTATTGTTGGTAATTTGGAGGGTGTTTCAAAGTCCAATCTGATAATGGCATTATCACCCCTTCTTGACGTATCATTATTACTGCTAACTGTATTGTAGTTGGGAGGTATTGTCTCAGGTGGTAAGGATATAATTTTAGTCTTTGGACTGCTAACAAAATAACCATATTTTGTTGGTATTATTACTTCCTCTTTTTTATTTGTTTCAATTGTCATGATATTTCTAAAGTTATATCTGCTGTTACTATTTGATGCTGTAGAAGAATATCTGCGGTTAGTATTGTTATTAGTAGTATAGGAGGATCGTTTGCGAGTTTTGTATATCCTACCGTTAACTACTCGATGTGTAGTATTGCTATTGTTATTATTATTAGTAGTAGTAGCTCTTCTTTGATAGCTATTTAAACGATCAGGTGATGAATTAATTCTGCGGAGTTGTTGTGTTGGATAATTATCTGTGTTGGTGTTTCTTGTATGTTCGCTTGCTGATATATTACCGTCTGAATTGGAACTATTATATCGATCGTACGCTTTTTTCAATAGGAAAGCTGTTATTACCACCATTTAATTAATATCTACACATTAGCAGATTAGAGTGTATATGCAACAGACAACAATGGTGCACGCAACTCCGGAAGTATAAAGGTATCACAGCCAACGCGGCGGACTAAGCACCAACTGACTAAGAAACAACCGATATAATCTGCGTCTTTTCACAGTATATATCTATCAACGCTGGCCCATATGATCGACACTGTTGTATTTATTCAAGATGTAGGTTGCGCCACAATGAGCCAACAAAATCAATAATCAATCTTGATAACTCAAGGGGCTTTCTTAGTCTCATCTACGAATTCACCTCAATAAAGTACGCTTATGTTCTGAACCTCTGTCAGCTCTTCTTGCATTTCACTCTTAAGACGGGCACATCTATAGAAGGATAACTTAGATAGTGCAGATTAGTTGGTATTAGCTTAGAAGATTAGTAGCCTGACATAAGGTTGGTAATATTCTCAATAATCTAAACCGTAGTTTCCTTTTCTCGTAAGTCCTTGATACGCTCCTCTTCCATATCAAACAAACCCATATCGATCTCCTGTTCAGGACTGAACATTGCCTCATACATTAAGCCAGGATCTTCACGTGTACCAACACAACTCTTAAGCACTTTCAAATATTTCTTCACAATATCCCTATAATGAGTACCCACCGCACGTTCTTGATACATCCTCTCACCTGAAATGGATTGGTCTCCAGCCGCAAACGAACGATTATTATGACGAATATTAATCATAATTTCATCAAGTACACCCTTATCAATGCCCAGTTCTTCAAGCTCGGCAATATCCTTGGGATTTACATGACGTTCCCAATCATACAAGTCGGAATGTAATTCCTCAACAGACCGTGATGGACGGGAAGTTTCACGTGTCCCACGTCGTAACATCTTATCTTTCACGGGACGGAGAGTCACCTCACATCCATTGATAGTTGCCTTGCCTTTGTAAAGTTCAATCACTTCATCTATTTCTCCATTCAGCTCGAAACCAACATAGGCACTTCCAGTAGAGATGCCTTGGGAACAACGGACGATATGTCCAGAACCAAAGACGTCTCTACGATCTTCACTAAAGGGTTGGAAGAATGTGGCAAGATCACTCAATTTGACATTAGGAGGTAAGCCTGAGATATGCAACATATCATTATGACTCAAGAACATTTCATGTGGAGGAACTTCACCGGTAACAATCAGCCGTGGTCCCAACTTGGATTGAGCATATGATCCTACCCATTTGCTAAATAGTCGTTCTCTCTTGGCACGTAATACTTGAATGGGACGTTCTCCAACGCCTACATTGGCGTTATTGGCAACATTCTTTGACTTGGGGCTCAGCACCCTAGACACGAGATCTGACGATGCAAGGTTGATCAATGCTGTCGTGGAGGAGGCACGGAAGTAATCTTCGTTACTTAACGGACCGAACATGGCCTCTAATCTTGATCCTGGAGGGAACATGCTATTGAGTAACTCGACAGAAGTTGTTGTTGCAGGCAAGCCCGTTACCTTCAATATGGACTCTGCTCCTGCAGGTGAGGCTGACACAAATGTCTTCTCCTCTTCTGAAACATCATCTTTACCGTCATACTTTCGAAGCTCGATGGAGTGTTTCTTCTCACTCAATCTACCATCAGCGGCACTATCAATCATGGCTTGCTTGGCCTTAAGCTTGGTATCGAATCCAACATATGCTGATGTGGGTGATGCCGGGCTTACATCCATTGAGGTCACACCGAATAACTTGGCAACATCCTCGGCAATCGTCTGACGATTTAATTCTTCGCCAAAGTCTTGCACCTCTCCCGTTTCATCATCCAAATGTGGTACCAAGCCAGTTACAAACAAGTATCCCTTGTACTTATTCACAAAGGTTTCGTCAGGTAACTTTCTATCCTTTGGGAATATTGGACGAGGCTCACGCTTACTATCAGGATGTTTCACCTTACGCTCCATCTTTGCATACTTGGATGGATGGTCAGTAACAGCCATTAAGAAATCATCCAACTCAGGACCATGTGGCTTTAATGGCAATACCGCCTTACTATCCTCCTTCTTTGGTTTTACCAATAATGGATTATCCACATCACAGACATCCCTAAAGTAATAGTCATACTCGAATGCATCCTCGATCGGGTCCTTATCATCATCTTCCGGCGGTGGTCTGAATGTCCGCCCACCAGCCTCATCTTCACCCACGGCATCATAATACCCCTCCTCTTTAAGTTTCATCAATGCATCCCAATCCATCGCATCCCAATCATAAATATATTCTCCCTTTTCAGTCTTACGGACATGTTCATGATTATCTCTATCAAAGTAATTTGGATCATCGGGATTCGTCGGTGGGATCATATCAGCATCCGAATCATACCCATCATCATCTTGATTATCCACCATTGAAAAGGTGTGTGTATTTAAGGAATGTTCGACGTGTTCCTTTTGCATAACATCACCAATAATTTCCTCATCTTCACTATCATATTCATCGTCATCTGCATCTAACCTTAGATCACCACGGAGGTAATTTAATGCCCGGCCACGTGCCTCACCTTGCTGTCGTCCTCTACTGATTGGACTACGGCGTTCTTTAATTGGTTGTATCATATTATTGCCAATACGAGCACCACCGCCTCCTGATCCCATCATGCCTGATAATCCCGTACCACTCCTACTTGCACCTCTCTGTTCTTCCTTCTCTAAATCACTAACAACATTACCACTCATTTCACTTCGGACACTTGCCCGTCCACTTCGCCGTTGTCCGACATTACCACTTGCAATTAATTCTTCATCATGGACTTGATGTCCCTTATGTTTCCGTGCTGTTAATGTGGGTATACCGGATGTATATTTATTTGTAGTCCGTCCTTCCGATGCTGGACGGAATACTTTTTCGGCAAAGTTTTCTTTGGGTGGTCCACCACGATGGGAGGCACGTCCTGGACGATGATACTTCCCCTGTTGTTGTTGAATATCTTGTGATGGTTGTTGATGTTGTTCATGTTGTACACGAATACCTGGCCGTGCTACTCGTTGACCACTTGCACCTGCAGCTTGTGCTGTTTGTTTCCTAGCATTATCGAGATCACGTTCGAGGGCTTCATTTCGTTTGTTTCTAAAGTCAGAGAATGCACTAAATAGTATGTATTGCAATTGTTAATTGTTAGAGAGGAGATATCAGATTATGTGTCAGTGTCAGAGATTGAAGTACAAATACACAATTAACCCCTCCGTTAATATGATATCCCACAAACCAATATTATAAATCTCAAACATATCTGCACACACCAATAACACATATCTATCCAATGCACAACAAATCAACAATACTCACCCACTAGCACCACTTCCTCTACCAGCACCACCACTTGTTGATGGAGTTCGATGTCTACCGCCCTCACCACTGTAAATAGAAGAGATAATGATGTATGTCAGAAGATTTAGTATATAATACTGTACACTATAATAGACGCCTTCTTTCATAATATGATACCCACACAAACCAATATCATATAATATCAAACTAGTACTTAAAGAAAACAAAACAGAACAAAACACATGGGGAAATAAAATACACATCAAACAAACAATACTCACCGTCCTCCACCGTCTCGTCCTGTTCCTCGCGATCCTGGACCTTGGAAACCACCCGCAAAGGATCTAACAGTGCAGTTGGTGAGGGTAGTAGAGCGTTGTTGTGGACGTCGTAGTAGTATTGATTGCATCATGATCACTTGCCTCATTCACACTGCCTCTTGATCGATTTGTCATCTGATTGAATACTAAGGATACCGATTTACTCATACTATACACGCACACTCTTTGTTGTTTATGATGATGATGACGCTCCTCTCGTTGTGCTTTTATTTGCAAATCGTCAACATTGAGATGTTCACTGGTACAATATGATATTGCTTTTATAATGCCTCAATGTATTTTGTTCAAGTGGTGGTCAGAAGACGGCAACTCAAGCGGTATCCTTTTTGCTGGCCACACATTCTCATCATTAGGACTGTGTCAGCTGGCCATTGGCCAATGAGGCCAGATTTCTGGCCAAAGTGGCCAGCCAATTTGGATACAAATGACATATATATGGGTACAATATCCATATTTGTATCCTGGGGTTTTTAAAGTGGCCAGCTGACTCAGCCCTACTCATCATTTCATCTTCATTCATCTCTTTGTGAATGCAGGTCGGCAATTGTGTAGTATTGTCCCTTTGATTAAGTTCATATTGCAACCAAAGAGAGGTCATTGAATCCTTTGGAGTTTACTGTCCTGTGTTATTCATTTTAACAGCAGCGCGACCAACAATATTAGTCTTTGCATATTGTTTAGCTCAATAAGCATACAGAGTAAAGTGAGTAGTTGCAATACAAAAGTATATTGTGTATACACCATGGCAAAGACAAAGTCTAATAGAAAGAATGGTAACAAACGTGGTAATTGGTCGAATACTGATCATGAATATCGAACAGCCAAGCGTATTGCATCCCTCAATAAGAAACGTAAACGGCAGCAACAGCACCTTGAACAAAGCGAAGCAGATAATGAACAACAAGTTATCAATGAGCAACCAACAAAGAAGAAGAAACAACAACCACATCATGAACTACCAATACATCAAATCCGATTAAAAAAGAAGGCACATCGGAATAAACATAACCGGTTAACATCAGCGGTAGATCCAGATGCATATAAACGATCTCATTTAGCACATGACAATTATGATCAGATTGATTCAACAAAGTTACGCTTGGCAACTGCACAAATACAACGCAAAGTCAATACACTCAAACAACGATTAGAATCATGGGATCCAGTTGCAGAAGCAAAACTTTTCAAGCAACAATCCAATGAACAGTATGAAGATAAAAATAGTATAGAGTATAAGATGAAATTACATACACATAATACAACATTAGACAAGGTAGCACGGGCCAAAGCACATGATGAATATAACTTATTATATGCCAAACATGGTGTGAATTCATCAAGTAATCGACGAAAAGCAAATTTACGTTCCAAACCTAGACCAGGACCAGAGAGTTGGAAATTACGGGGTGCAGCCCGGCCGGCACAGGAAGTATATGATTTTGATGTTAGATATGTTGATAAACATATATTGGCACATAATGAGGCTACTGAGATTGCGAAACGGAGTTTAAACGTATTGGTAGTTTGTAAGGGACGGTTTGCTATGGATGTTGAAGATAAGAGTGATAATGGAGAAGAAGAAGGAGATGGTAACAATACTAACAACCAACAAACGAAGAAGAAGGAAGAGAAGAAACAATTTCAGCCACCCCAACCATATTGTCGTGATTATCTCTCCCTCTTGACACAATTAGCATCACTACACTTACATCGTAACAACTATTCATCAGCACGTACCGCCCTATTAGAATGTATCAACCTCGAAGGATCACAACACACAACATCAATAACAAATGCAAGATATCAATTAATGAATATGTATCTACATACCAATCGACCATCCTCGGCACGTAAATTATCAAACTTATTACAAAATGATGAATCAGCATGGATTAAATATTCAATGGCATTAATTGAATATATATCATGGAATTTATTAAATGAAGAAGGATCAACATCTTCAACTGCTGAAGAGATGTTAAAACTTGCTATTCGTGGTAATGTATATGTTGTTTACTTATTAGCATTTAGTACTACATTTGAAAAGAGTATGGAATATACTAATGAGGTATGTGTTGAACATGAATTGGAAAGTAATAGTTGTAGTTTGTTAGAGGCTATTGAATATGGATGTAATTGTTATAATGAAGGTGAAGGCGATAGTGATGAAGGAAAGGGTATGGATAAGGGTATGGCTATATGGATGAGTACTGAGGGTAGTTTAGATTGGGTCCGTAGTGTCGTATTGCGTGTGTTGAATGACAACTCAGATTCAGCATCAGGGAATGGAGAAGAAGATAGATTGACAAAGGCAGATTTACTAAGTTGGGAGAGTAAATTGAACAAGGAAGAGGAAGTGTATGAGAAGGAACGGAATGAGAAAGAGCAGCAGAAGTTGGCGTTGAAAGTATCTAAAGAAGATGGAAAGATTGACTATGGCAATGATCCTGAAGAAGACGATGAGGAGTTGGATGTTGTAATGTATGCAGGAATGTTCCGAACAGCAATGGACTGGCTATCTGATGCTGGCGAGCTTTTGAAATCGCCCAACTATGATTACATCATCGATCAACCTGTGGAAGAAGACAATGCAAATGATGAGGATGTAGCTGAAGAAAAAGACAAGGTTACTGCCGATAGAAGCAGTGACTCAACTAATGAAGGTAGTAGTGGATCTGACTCTGATGAAGAATCAAAGAGTAATGATCTATAAAGCATATCAAGCACGCATATCATTTGAGTTGAAATATCTAAATAAATTATGTAGATGTAGTAGCTTGATATTGGAATCGTAATCATTGCTCATCATCTAATAAGAGCATCAATACCAATACCTTCTAAGCATGCTCCTATCAAGCCGAATCAGCCACCTCATCTTGCCCTGCCTCTTCGAACGCGTTTAGCATAACTCCCATTGATTTCCTTGTGGCCTTCCCTTTCTTGCCTGAACTCTGCTTTTCATCAACAGACTTTACAAACTCGATAACCTCATTCTGACTAGTAAAGTAATGTCTCCCAAGTACACATTGTGAATCTCCCGGATCACGGTTTGGTCGAACATAATACCAGTCGTGTAGTGGGTTGTACTTCCCTGCCTTCATAACTTTCCAACCGGCTCGTTGCAACAGATCCCATACATTATTCCATTCATATAGTTCACTGCTCGTTGTGGAAGAATCTGATTCGGGAGATGAAAGTAATGGAATTGCTGGATCTTGGGGCTGGGTTCTACAATCTGCAGGGGTTTGTAGACTATCATCTACCAGCTCATTCGATGACTTGGTTTTCTTGGCAGTCTTGGGGGCGGCCGTTGTTGATGACGCTTTTACAGATTCAATAGCATCATCTTCACAAAGGAAATAGTCCACACCGAGTTTACAATTGGCATCGCCAGGATCACAATTTGGGCGAATGTAATACCAGTCGTGCAAAGCGTTATACCGCCCAGCCTTCATAACTTTCCATCCATCACTTTGCATTTGTTGCCATCGAGCTTTCTTCTCCGTATATGTGAGAGGCTTTGGCTCTGATGGCGCCGCCTTCTTGGTTGTAGATTTGACTTTGAACGATTTGTGCACATCCTGCATTGTCTTTGATAGTGTCTTTTCCACTTTAGGGCGTTTGTTCTGTTGCTCTTTGGCAGCTGGTTTCTTATCCCTGTCCGTTGTCGAATTGCTACGCTTTCTGCCAATGTTGGATTCATTTACTGGAACTTCCTCTCCCCTCCAGCCATAATTCCTCATTGCAAATGCCTTCACATCATCAACAGATTCAAAGTAATCTTGACCCTTGACACCTCCTTTCGTCTTACATCCTGGCTTGATGTAATAGTAATCTGTCATCAGACCCGACCCTGTCTTCCACGTCCAACCACTATCACGCATCTTCTTCCATGCATCACTCCATGATTCACTTGGATCAAGATTGCTTTTCAGGGAAGGAACATTCTCATCGGCAACCTCAGCAAGAAATAGTTTCTTGGTTTGGAAGCCAGTCTCACTAAAAGTGCTTCTGATATCATCGTAATCTTCCTCGTCACTTGATGATTCATCTTCCTCGTCATCACTTGACGGCGGTTCGTCTTCAGACTTTTCCTTCGCTAAAGTCATCTCCTCTTGTTCCTTCTTTTTCTTCTCGATCTTTTGACGCTTCTCCTTCTTCGGCTCTTCATCTTCTCCCAATCTAGCTGCCGACCGACGCTTTCCGCGGCCAACTTCTTCATTGTTATCACCGGCAGCCTCGACATTATCCTCACTAATACCATCCTCGTCCCCAACCCAACCATAATTCCTGCTAGCAAACTTTTGTACGTCCCCGAGGCTTGTGAAATAATCTTGCCCCTCAACACTACCCTTGATCTTACAGCCAGGCTTGATGTAGAAGTAATCCATCATCAATCCAGACCCAGTCTTCCAATTCCATCCACTCTTGAGCATCTTCTTCCATGCATCACCCCATGATTCGTTTACTTTGATCTCCTGTCCTTCGGCCTGGGGTGGGACAACTTCTCCGGAATACTTGGCGTACTCTTCAATGGTTGCCATTAACTTTTCATGTGAGACAACGCCCCACTTGTAGATGTTCCTTGCATATGTTTGCACATCTTTCACACTGATAAAGTAATCTTGACCGACTGTGCCACCTTTGATCTTACATTCTGGCTTGATGTAGTAGTAGTCTGTCATAAGACCTGATCCACCCCTCCAACCCCATCCAGATCGTTTCATTGCATCCCAAACTTCCTTCCAGGGTGTCTCTTCCTCCTTCTTCTCGGCAACTACCGCTTCCGCTACAGGTGCCATTGATGTCTTAGACTTGCTTGCAGACATGATTTTGTCCAACCTACCCCGATGCTTCTTGGATGATTGAAACTTGAGTGGCACAGCTTGTGTACCAGAAGTGGGACGAGACTTGGTCCCCACGAGAGTGTTTGAGTTATTCTCCTTCTCAGTGTTAGAGGATGAAGCCTTCTTCTTTGATTCTGCTGTCTTGGCCTTGGTCCTACCGGTTTTGTCTGTGGCTGGTTTCTTTTCTTCTACTGCGGCAGCTTTCACCTTAGTCCTGCCACCAAATAACTTCTCTTCCTTGACAGCTATCTCACTCTTCCAACCATAATTCTTAGTAGCATACGCCTTAGCATCACTTTCAGATTCAAAATAATCTTGATCCTTGACACCTCCCTTGATTTTACATCCCGGCTTGATGTAATAGTAGTCCGTCATAAGACCTGATCCGACCTTCCACGTCCATCCACTATCACGCATCTTCTTCCATGCATCACTCCATGACTCGTTTGGGTCAAGGTTATGTTTCAAGGGTGGGATCTCGTTCTTTCCATTGGCACTACTAGCAGCCTGTTTTTGCACCTTTGGCTTCTCTGCCTTGTCAGACTTCTGATTGGCAGGTTCATTCATTTTCAAAGGTTGAGTCTTAGCCTTCTCTGCCACACTCTTCTTCTCTGATACAACCGTCTCCTTACTCTCCTCAACAGCTGCAGCATCCTCGCAACTCCTATTTACAGCAGCACCCAAATCTTTCTTCTTGGCCGAACCAGCATGCTCGTTCTTCTTCTTCTTCTTCTTGGTTGATGAAGGAGGTGCATTGCCACTACTCAACTTGGGAGTATTGAACACAAAATCATTATCCTCCCTAATCGGTAACGGATCTGACCCAACATCCAACGCCAAACAATTCAATGCCATATCAACAGCATTACGAAATTGATATGCATGTCTTGCCACATTAACATCCACCACCCCATTATCTCCACTACTACCACTGGCCTTAGTGTTGGAAACATGTGAAGCAATCAACTCCTCACAAACATTTTCAAACTCAAGTTGACTATCCACGAAACTTAGTAACTCCCCATGATTAACTCGTTCACCACCCTCATCATGTTCCTCGAGTGTATACCCGGATAGTTTAATCAATTCAATCCTTGGTTCGGCAAATCGATTCTTCATCTTCTTCTTGTTGTTATCATCCACTGGTGCACCCTTTTTATCACTCTGACCATTCTTCCAACTGCTAGCACCACTCATGTTAACACTACTATCATTATCCCAACCTAACAATCGCGCCACGACCATTTGAGGTGCCTTACGATGTTCAACAATAAACTTGGCCTTGAGACGTTTCGATGAATCGGGTGATAAGTCTCGAACTAATTCTGCTAAATTTTGATAGACTAAACATGGCCAGTGTTGTAATTGTGGCGGTTGGGTGGTATTATTACCCTGGGCGGCACCCTCTGTACTCTTGGCGGCGGTGGCTGAGGTGTTATCATTAGAAGAGGGTGCAGTATCACGTAATCCCTCGGGTAGCCAACCCTGTGGTAAACGTACAAATCGTAATCGATCATAACTTGGGAATTGATCAGGTGCACTACGATATTGTGCATATTGACGTATCGTTTCATTCTTCTCTGCCTCTTTCTTCCTATCTTCTTCACTGATATTATTGTTGTTATTATTATTAGTAGCGTCCATATTGGTATTGGTAGTATTTTGAGGTGTCTTTAATGTACCAAAGGTAACAGATCTTTTGCCAGAAGAATTATTTTTAGATGTTGGCTTTGGGCGGAAGTCGGGTGTTATTGCTGGTGCGTGACCTCTGAATATTGCTGCCATTATATATTAGATGTTAGTATATTGTTTCAGTCGAGTATTTGTACAGATAAATCAGTTTTTATTGCAATGGCGGCACTTTTATGTGCACTATCTAAACTCCCAACATAAACACAGCGATTGCCGTTGGTTTGGTACTAATACGGTCATATCATCATAAGTAGTACGGTATTTCATGGGCAAATATTACACATGTAATCATTTCCCTTCCTTCCTTTTTATTGAGTTTTCTATGCATATGATATGAAAACTCTATAAGCTTCATTTTAGATCATTGCAAATCGTCTAAATAGACCTCTAATAACGCCACCAAAACACGGACCTATTCCACATTAAATACATACCAATTACTATAATGTCTGAATTTACCAAATCTTCAATTGGGATTGATACCAACGCACCAGATGGTGGATTTTCATTTGATAATGTGCACCGTAATAACCTCATCCAACAAACATCTCAATCGGGTGGTAATCCACAATCAGGTGTATCAAACGCTTCAAACAATACCAACAAATCAATCTTACCCCTAGCAACAAAGACGGGAACAACAATCGTTGGTCTAGTCTATAAAAATGGTATAGTATTAGGTGCCGATACACGCTCCACAAATGATACCACCGTGGCTGATAAAAACTGTGAAAAAATACATTACATTGCACCCAACATTTATTGCTGCGGTGCCGGTACAGCCGCTGATACCGAAAAGACTACTGAATTAATATCCTCACAAATGGAATTATTACGTATGAATACTGGCGACTCGCAATCACGTATTGTTACCGCCTGTACTCTACTAAAACGTATGTTATATCGATACCAAGGGTACGTCTCGGCAGCGTTAGTACTTGGCGGGTGTGATATTAATGGACCACATTTATATCAAATTTATCCACATGGTTCTACTGGTAAATTACCATTTACTACCATGGGTTCTGGAAGTTTGGCAGCCATGGCTGTCTTTGAGAGTGATTATCGTGATGACCTTGAAGAAGATGAGGCAATTAAATTAGTCCAACGTGCTATTTTAGCGGGAGTATTTAATGATTTGGGTTCAGGGTCGAATGTTGATACGTGTGTTATCCGGATGGATGGTAGTGTTGCCATGGATAGGAATGGTATTACGCCTAATGAAGTTGCTCCATTGAGGGCAAAGGTTAAGAGGAGTGATGTATTGAATATGAGGGAGGGTACCACGGCTGTATTGAAGAGTACATTTGTTAAGGCAAAGAGTTCTATGGGTGTTACGTTGGCTGATGTAAGTGTCACGGCTATGGAAACATAAGAGTTGCATATTGTTGTTTGGGCGGATTGGTTAGGGATGGTTGAGAGAAAGAGGGATTTATGTGGATATTGGAATTGGGGAGAGAAAGGATTATGCATAGAGTGGAGGACAAATACTCGGGGAGTAGGGTGTGAATCCAAAGGAAAGGATGGATGAAACATTGTCAAAATCTAGATGATGCATTATCGAGACGAGCATTTTTATGGTGGTTATCCTTGTCTCCTCTTTCACAACTTGGTGATCTTTGTACAATTATCCCGTCAACACAATACGTTCTCACTCGTCATCCTCCAAATCAAGTTCCCCCATGTCCATTCCCCTCAATGATTCTTTCCACGACTTCGCCTGTATGAGTGTTGAACGACGCTTTTTCTTCAGCTCCTTCACCTCGTCCGTATCCTTCTCGTCATCTTTAATCGCCGGATTAGTTGCAAGCTCTGCCATGATCTTTCCAAATTCATCCATACTACCAGTAGCTATCATTTCTGCATCCCGTGCCTCATCCACTGAGTGTTGAGTTGTTTATAAAGATATAGAGGAGAATGGATTTGAATAAGGGTATAGTGACAACATATAGCACATAAAGGTTAAAGGTAGCTTACACGGAAGGACCTTGGCACAAATACTTTCGTATGTCCAATCATCTGAACGAGTAAGCCCCAGAGCCTTGTCAAGGTTATCACAGTGAGACTGTTCTCCCCCGAAGAGAGAAGATATAGGTAGATGGGTTAGAATCTGAGAAGTATGTGCACATCTCGTGGTCACATAAGATAACTTACAATGTCTCGTCCAGATACATCCACTTTCTTTGCAATAGGGCAATCTTCATAGCCAGCATCCAGAGTACCACCTTCCGGAATCGTGGCCATCACGGCCTTGACGAATTTATCTTCAGTCAATTCATCACCTTCCCACTTGAGATAACCTTTACAAGTTTCTTCCATTGTAATTCCATTCTGTTCAGCTTGACGTTTACTACGATGGTACCATCCACGAATTTTCACAATGGGATCAATTGTCAATTCAATAACAGTAATATGGTCCCTAGGAACACCTGTATGTATACAATATTGTATCACGTGTCGTTAGAGGCATGCTAGTAATTTTGAGACATATCATATGCACAAAAAATATATGTATCCATATCTCACCTCCCTTCACGATCTCCTGAATGGCCAAATCACGCATATCCTCCTTGTATGTAGCATGAGATAAAACAACTTTGTCATCATCCTTGGCTGCATCGATAGTTCTTCTGGCGATCTCCACAAAGTACGGACCCCATTTATCCTTCCTCCCCTTGATGCTGCTAGTAGCACCATTGAATTGAAGAAAGTCCTTAGTCATCTCGCGATATTTGGGATCTACGGCACAATGCTTCAGTGGACCATCTCCATCGACATGCTTATATCCATGTACTACCTGAAGATAATCACCAGTAAATGACTATACAATATATACCACGTTGTTAGGGCATGCTTGTAATTTTTAGACATATCATATGAACAAAAAATAAGTTTTATATCAAATCATATCTCACCTTGCCAGTACCTGATGGTGCCACCACGTACACAACAGAGCAGTTATCGACTGTCATGATTGAATATAGTGCAATTAGAATAATGAACTCTGATTAGGAGCTCTAGGATATAGAGTTGCGTCGGTTGGGTATTGCATTGTTTGCCATTTTTTCTCATTGACTAAAAAGAGGTTTAGACTCGTGTCGATCGCGAGGAAGATTTGTGTTATTATTAGTCTCTAATCTACGCTGAAGCTGAAAGACTTGTCAACAAAATGATGCGTTAATGTGCTATTCATCGGGGCGGCACTATCTTTATGTATATAGGTGGAAAGATACAACGATCGGCATCATTCTCATCTGCAAACATCACGATTGCAATATCATACGGCAATAATAGAGGCAGGGTTCAATAATAATGGCGCAAAAGATAGATAATGGTAGTAGATGTATCATATTCCTGGACATTGACGGTGTCTTAAATACAACAAAGCACAATACCCAAATATATTTGCAATCGCAACAACTGAAACATCTTAAACACATCATTGAAAATACAGATGCATTAATAGTATTAACAACATTCTGGCGTCACTTCCACGAATACATAACATATGTATTACATAGAAATGGTATTGATGTGGGTAGGAACATGTTACCACTACCGATAGGAACGACTTTAGGAAAACAGTGTACGAAAAAGTTTTTGCATCATCATCGGATAAAGCAGCAAGAGAATGGATATCATCTCGAAGAAGAAGAGCAGGGAGATAGCACTAGCATGATTGGAAGATCTGCAGATGATGAGAATGAATACTCATCACGAGCAGAAGAGATTGAAGCATGGCTAAAGACATATGGAGAAAGATATCTTGGAGGTTGTGAACAACAACAACATAATAATAATAATGACGATACAAATGAAGAATATGCATTTCACTTAACACATTGGAAGTATGTTATACTCGACGATAGACCATCTGCTGCAAAGCCAGATACCCCTCTCTATAGTAGATTTGTGCATACGAAGACAGAGATAGGTTTGACGGAAGAAGATGCTGAGAGGGCTATTAGATTGTTAAAATTTGGTCCTTCTACTAAATGAATAATATATGGAAAATTATTGACAACATATTATTATTCGTCTTTTCTGTTTGCTCCTGATGGTAACCAAGATAGCCATCTAACTCTATAGCTCTTCTTTTCATCAGTTATATCACTATCATCATTCACTGAACTAGATCTACTAGCGGAAAGTAAAGTACTATTATCGGCAGTATTAGATGAAGGTTCTTTCTTCTTGGAAGTAAATATATCCTTGATAATCTGTACTCCTTCCTTAGTCAATGTTGTTGTGCATGCATAAACGCCCACTGCTGCTAATCCCCACCACCATAACCATCTAATTGCCTTGTTTACGCCTTCAGATACTTGTGTTGTTACATTCGATGCTGTTCGAGTTGCAGATTCCGTGGCAATTTGTGTAGCTGATTGAAGTAATTGATCTTTACTGGGTAGAGAATCTAATATCTTGTTGGGTGGTATATCAACTTTCTTTGCAGATTCTATTGTTGTTGTTGTTTCTGACAGCACTTGTTTCTTCTTTGATGCAAATGGAAGTTTCGGTATTCGTTTTGATATTTCATTCTTTAGTCTATTTGATGCAGTTTGTGTTACCTCTGTCATGTTTTGCTTTATATGGTCACCAGTCTTCTTTGCCGTTTCTTTAGTAGATTGTTTTATATTCTCACCGAGCTTAGTTACAGATCTATGTGCCTCCCATGCATACTGCTCTCCAGCTTTCTTAGCATTAACTTTTGCGATTGTTGCTTTCTTTGATACTATATTGGTTGTATCTGTCGCAGCTTGTTTAACGGATTGTGTAGCTGTTTTTGTTGCTTCGGATAGAATAGGACTAACAGTTGACTTTATTGAAGTATATAGTTTTTGTATATTAGATGTATTATTCCTAGTTGAGAGTGAAGATGATGATGAACCGTCTTGTGCAACATTTTTTTTCTTAGATGATGAGAAGTATCTATTGCAATATATGGATGTTCTCAGAGATCTCCTCCTATGAGTATGATATTGAATAACTCTCCTATCAGCTATATTACGCATCTGTGTGCATATCATGATTCAAAAGGTACGTATACTCTCTAGAGGTAACACATGCAAAGCAACCTAAAGCTAGCAACGATGCGCCGAAAATAGAGCTGTCACTGGTACACTACCAAGTGAAATAGTATATAATAACGTTGTTAGAGCAGAATATTATCGAAAGCATATTAGCATATCAAATGATACGAGAGGTATGCATGGTAACATCTAACTTTGGATCATTATATTTGTGCTCAAAAGTAAAGCGATAAATATTTTTTAGACTTCAGATTTCCACCGAAGTCCAGATCATCATATGATTGCAACAGATAACTTCTAATAGCACAAGTTGTTGGTACTACTATCTATATTGATTATATTATTGCTGCTCATTATTGTAGGGCTGAAAGTTATATTTGACAGGCGTAATTTTATACTTCACACAATCAAGTTATCACCCAGTTTTGATTACTATTATTATATAGGTAGCGTCCTGTTACGATACTGTTTGACATTGTAGGGCTGATAATTACATTTGACAGGCATAATTACACTTCACAATCTACACATATAAAACATGGTGAATGAAGAACTAGCAATGACAATTAAATGGGGTAAGCAGAGGTATGCCACAAGTACAATTCAACCTGGCTCGTCGGGGCATAGTTTGAAATTGCAAGTACAAACATTGACTGGTGTGCCTGTTCATCGACAAAAACTGTTATGCAAATCAGTATGGAAAGGTACATTAAAGGATGACGATACTATTCAACCAAATGGCAAGAGTTCACTTATCATAACATTGATTGGAAATGCAGATGTCCTTGTAGAAAAGCCGCTAGAAGAACGACCGCTCTTCTCTGAAGATTTAACACCAGAAGAGCTTTGGAAAGCTACAAGACCACAACATATGGATACAAAAGAAGAAGATATTGTTGATATAATTGCATTGCAAAAGGAGGTAGGATTTGAAAGAGATGACGGTAAAGCAGGAATGTATCAATACAATAGACTTGTTACTGGATTACCACAGCATCAGATTAATGACATGCTAGTGCGTAGAAAGAAACAATTAGAAAACAACAAAACAGATGAACTTACTGGTGAAGTAGCCATGACAATGGGAATGGAAATTCGTAAGGGATATGTCAATTCATTAGCAGTTCTTCCAAATGGTACAATAGTGTCTGGGTTAGATGATGGACATGTCCAGCTGTGGCGCCGAGGAGAGCTAGTGAAAGATTTAAAGCATCCCTCTGCAAAGGTTGAACATGTCCTTGTATGGCCATCGTCTACAAATCATAACAGTGGTCTGCCGTCTTTTGTGACCGCTGGTGATGGATGTATATGCATGTGGTCTACAGATGGTCAACAGCTGACACGATTTGGTTCTTATCCCGGTACATCACCATCGTCAATTTCAATGGGAAGAATAAGTAATGGGCAAGGAGGATATATAACATGTCTAGCATGTTCATCAAAGATTACAAGGCAAATTGATCCACATAAATTCAGGCTTGTACCTCAAAATGAAGCAGAGAGACAGCGTAGGCGAGCTGCTGAAGCACAAGAGCAAATGATACAAGATGAATTGAACTCGGTATCAAAGAATATCAGAGTCTTCTTCTACAATGAAGATGATCAGAGCAATAGTACTGCAGTTAGACAAGATGTCATCACACCAGATTCTACTGAAGACTCGGCACCAATTACTAACCTTTTAGATATGAATGGTCGTTTGGTATGTGGGGATGCCCATGGAGGTATCCGAATATATGAATGGATAACCGAATCAAACAATACAGTCAGACGACAGATTTCTCATATGCAATTTAGAGGATCTAGTATTGCCAGCTTAGCAATGGTACAAGAGAAACATTTGGCAGTATCGATTCAACCAAGAGAAGACACAGGCATACAACCTTCTGCAACTCCTCTTCAACCAACTAGACCACGGGGTATATACATTTTAGATATAACACAAGCTACAGTAAAGGCAGTACTAGATGCTCATAAAGATACGGTACAATGTACATGTCCACTACCGAATGGTGGGATAATATCAGCTGGAGGGAGAATGGATGCTACTTGTCGGTTATGGAACTCTATAGACATATCAAATGCAATACAAGCTACGACTGACGAGTCTAATGAAGAAGAGGAAGTAAAAGTACTAACAGATGCACCAATACTAGAGCCTGGATATGTCTTTGACTTGCAGGTTCTACCAGATTCAAATGGATCCAATGTTTATGGTATTGCCGCGGCTCGATATAATGTGATCAAAATTGTAATCTAAAGAGAGAGTTTGTTGATTACTTTACACTAGTGCATATGGACACAGAAAAGCAGGGGGCTAAAACTTCTCGCGAATATTTGGTCTTACACAGGTTCTTACCACACTGAGAAAAGGAGGCACTGTCATTGGTTTTTGCAGCTGCTAACAACGAGACTGAGGTGGATATCATATTACATATGCCAGTCAAATATTGTGTTAATATTATATATTGAGTAGTAGAGATTTCGAGTATAATATGAAAGTCAGATAACAAAATCTAGAGTATACTTTAATCATCGAACTAATTGGAGAAGGCAGATTACAAATCGATATTGCTGGTCGGGATTGATACTATTATACCTATATCATATACAATGAATAAGTCTAGTTTCAAATCCCGAAATAATGCAGGTAATATGCAACGTTCGAATATCGGTACGGTTGGTATGATGAGACAACAACATTCACAACAAAATAATAATATGCAACAACAAAGTAATATGAACCAACAACATACCAATAATATGCAGCAGCAAATGAACCAACAGCAATATAATCAACAGCAGCAGCAGTATTATCAACAACAGCAATTAGCTCAGCATCATCAACAACAGCAACAGCAGCAGTACAACTCTCAACAACATGGAGGGCCACAGCAGGGTTCAGTGGGAATGCAGCATAGAGGAGTTGGTATGCAACATCCACACCAGCAACAAAATAATCAAATGGGTGGGATGCAGCAGCAGCAGCAGCAGCAGCAAATGAATAATGGACAGAATGTAGTACAGCAATTAAATCAGAAGAATCATAGATTGGCTAAAGAGTTGGTACGTTTCTACTTTTATGTGTAATGTTTCGTTGTATGTTTTATTATGAGAGTTTGTTTAAGAGTAGAAGGGGTACATAAAAGGGATATTAAACAGTTTAAATGGGTGGATTATTTGCTACTGGTTGAGTGTATTTGCGGGTATTTTGGGTTGGCTGGTGTGTAAAGTTGTTTGTTAGGGGTATATTTCAGAGAAGATTCGACAATCTCTCATCATTTATTTGCTTTCCCAATTTGCTAATCCTTCTCATTTCTCAAACCTCTTTATACTTTCCCCATACAAACACACAAAAACAGAGTGATCTACGAGTACGGCACCGTGAAGAAACTAAAGTAGTATCTAGATTAACAATGGAAAATATGAATCTAGCATCTCGATGTCGTGAGGCCATATCCCAAGTAGCTGCATTGAAAAAAGAAGTATTGGTATATCAAAAGAAACAAAGTGAATGGAGTACATTACAAAAGGAGGTTATGGCATTGAGAAAACAGATTGATAAGAATTCTACTGGAAGTAGTAGTGGTAGTAAGAAGGAGAAGGAATTAAGTAATTCAAATGCTGGAAGTCCTGGTAGTAGTTTAAGTTTGAATGGTCATAAGAAACAGCCGAGTGGTGGAAGTAGTGGAATTGGAGTGAATACATCTAATAATAATTTGGAGAATAATAATGCTGATAGAAGTGATAGTCCTGCCACGGATTTAGATCGGATAATGTCACGACAATTTAGAAAAACGACATCAGACAAGAGTGGATCTAAATTATCATCAACCAAGACGGATAAGATTATGGGAAGTAAGGCAACCTCTCCCACGGCAACGAGCAAATCAACCAATAAACTTGCTTCTGCCAATACCAAAATTCCCATTATTGTTACATCCTCTAAATCAAAGACAACAACAGCCTCAACTTCTTCAGCCGCTGTAGCAGCTTCTTCACAAAAGGATGATGAATTTGATGCAGATATTGATATGGTAGATTTCTTTGCCAAGTCACAATTATTGAATTCATCTTCTCCCGAGAGTACACCGTCATCCTCGGCAGATACATCGCCATCTACACGTTTGGGTGGTCGTAAGACATATAGTGCACGCAAGCCTAAGAGTACTGATGATCACATGCCAGGTGATGTCGTCGTTTCACCAAACGGTAGCTCACCCAAGGGAGTCGGGAAGAAGAAATCACCAGTATCAGATAACTTACTAAGCAGCTTAGACGCCTTCGAGGCATCATTCGCGAGTGCATTCCCCGAAACATCATTTTCGATAACGAGTAATATAACAACTCCATCGGCAAGTAACCGACCGAGTATGGATATGTCATTTGATGTACCAGAGTTTGACCCATTCTTCAAAAGTCCAAATACTTCACATCACACACGAGATTCATCATTGAATAGTAATAGTATTGGTAGTAAGAGTAGTGTGAATGGCAGTACATCTAATAAAAGTAGTAGTGCCAGTAGCAGTCCAAAGATTCAAGATTTATTTCCAGAATCGGCAATGAACTTTAAATCGAGTACTAGTCCAAAGTTGGATGTTGCGTTTAATCCAGCAACGAGTGGTGCGAATATGGGATTTACACCAATAGAAAAGAAAGGTGTTGGTGGAGGAGGAAGCTCGTCGGCAACAAAGCCGAAAAAGTTAGATGCTGCCTTCTCATCAGCCAAGAAAGATAGCAATATGCCACTATCACCACAAACAATGAGTGCCGAGATTGAACAATTAGATGCTATTGCCAACCTTACAACTAGTCAGAATGAAAATGCTACCACTACTGCCAGTAGCGGAGCAGCAACAATAGTAGCAGCAAAGACTAATCTCCGAGCCGTTAGAAAAGTTAGACAACCAGTAAGTTATGCAGAACCCTCCACAAAATCTAAATTACGGAGAGGAGATGTCTTATTCCCAAAAGTTGATGTTAGTGAGAAGAATAAAATGAGTAGTGGGGGTATAAAATCAACAGGTAGTACTAGCCCTACCACCGACCTAGATAGAATAATGTCCTCTATTTCACCGCCGCCGCCAGATGGTCAATAATATCATGATGCTCATGTGGAATGTGCATCTCTCAAGTCTTGCTAAATTGAATGTGCATGTTGTGGTTATGGAGGTAGAGGCCAAACTATATGTCAGTGCTTTGATATCAATAGAGTGGGATATCATAATAGAGCACTATAATAAAACAATAGAGTCGTGTTATTTGGTTTGTATCGCCTTACATTGTACTAGTCACTAGCCTACCTTAGATGTAATGAGAAGTTCAAAGTAATACCTACTATGCTGTCATCCAGCTGAAGATGAAGATGAAGTGAAGAAAGTATATTTGTAGCTCACCTATGATATGCAATCTCTATCTTATGTACCTACAAAACTAACACTGAAAGATACTTCATTCACTTCTTCACATTGATCCTGGAGCTTCTCTTGAATGTGGAATTGAAGGAAAATATTGTAGATGATTTATCCGTATCAGCAGTGCTTAATGTGGCACTATTGGCAGTCTTTCGCTTCGAGCACTTCAAATACGAGTGCTGTTGAGAGAGCTGTAATGCTTTTGCATGATATCCGACATCTTGATATAACCAGAATGAAGAGGTGATACATTCTTTTGCTGCTGCTTCATCATTTTGTGTCATCAGGAAGGCAGCATATCTTTCATTGATCATTGCCTCTAAGTGTACCATTGTACCACAATCATCGACAGCTTTTTGAAATGCGTCTCTACTCGGACTCTTCAAGGCAAGCATGAACAAATATACAGGCTTAGCATTAACCGAGCCGTGCTTTGTCAAGTTTTCAAAATAGCTCAAACACTATTGTTAGAGGGGAAGAGTATAAGAGTCAGTTGAAGAGATACGACAATTGAGAACAACAACATGCAATAAAGAACACTCACGCTCTTTCCCAATTTTGCAAAGGATGCACTTTCCTTCCGATGACCCAGGGCAAATATTGCCAATCCAGTGTAACAAAGGCGGTTGTATATCCTCGGGAAGGCCATATCCTTGGTCGGGTACTCTTTCAGGTTGTCCAACATTTGAATCATTACCTCTTCATCCCAGAAAACAAAAGCCAAGTTTAATCGTTTTGAACTAGAATCTCGGAATGCCATCTTGCGTTTACTCTCGATCATATCACTCAACTCTTTTTCTTCGTTGAATGCTTCCCCTTTGAATTCAGTTGGCTTATCCATTCGTTTACGTAAGTTCAAAGCAAACTGCCGATATATTTGGAAAGAAGTGACCCAGCTTGATCTGTCGAGATTAGTTGCTAACTCCTCAACTACTATGATCTTGGTTTCAAATAGAGGACCAAGTTCGAGACCCGAAGCATAGTAACATTCAAAGTATCCGAGCATAGAGCCAAATGTAGAATCGACGTCACCACCAACCAGTTTGAGGTCTTTATGTGCTTGAGCTAATGGGTCCAAAGATGATGAAAATGGTTGCAACTGAGGTAGCACACATCCATGAACAATACTGTTTGTAAATGCACGTATCTCCACGTCGCCAGGAAGTGTTTCTAACATTGCAACGGCAACGTTACCAAGCTCTTGTGCGGTTTGGACCTTTCCAATGTTAGACAACGCATAGAAACCAATAAGTGTCGGCAAATCTCGACCCATGCCCTCTTTCACGGCAAATTGAATTGCTTTCCAAACAGCTACGTTTTTCATGTCATCATTTCCAGTCCACATCGATAACAATAGTAATTGCCGAAACAAGGCAAATAGAGGATCGTATGTCTTGTGACATAACGGAAGATCTGCTAAGCATGAATATGATTTGTTCCGCATAGCCAACTTAAGTTTCATTTCTTCTTTCACAATATATGCCTTGGTTATTTTCTTTGGTATCTCCATGTTATATTTGTTTAAGATGTCAACGGCAATGGCAACTCCCTCGATGTAATTCTTTGTTTCTTCCATTTCTGTCAGTAGCTTGCGCAGGTAGGCAAGAAGCATATCGTCTACAGACGTTGCATTATTAAGCACTATGTCGATGTTATGCTTCACTTCATCATAATTCCCTACGATACAAGGGGGAAAGGAAGAGTTAGATATTAAGAGAGAGCATAAGTAGCAAAGAAGCAATCAGATTATATATACATACCAAGAGAAAAGTCACTGTCAATAGCCGCGTTGTATAGCTCAAGTGTTAGCACATAATGCTTTCCCTTCCACATGATACCGGAACTTCTCAAGCTGTTCAAGGCAGTATGTAGCAACTCATTTTCCTTCTCTCTTGAACCCTTTGATCTTGCAATCTTAGCAACTCGTATGTTAAGATCAATCAAGCTCGATCGGTTTGTTTTGTTAGGAGGTAGCGAGTTTAGTAGATCGACGGCATTGAAGAGACACCACTCCATCTTTGGACTCTCTCCGAAGTCCATCAATACTTGAGATATATACAGTGGCAAAGAGAAATCTTCATTCTTTTCCGCGGTATACTCCACTGATGCCTGTCTTATTCGGTCGTGAGCAAATCTGTAGTTACCATTTTCAACAGATGACATCAACATGCTCTCTTCAGTTGCCAATTTCAATACCTTTCTTACTGCTTGTTCATCAAACTTCCTTTCTCCACTGCTCATTAAGGCTCTGAGCATAACAACATCTAAACTGTTGTGAGTGACATATGACATGACTACTAACAAGTGTTGAACGTCCTTGGGAAGTTCTTTTAACTTGCCCTTCACTGATGAAACAACGTCGTCTGACATGTATTCGGCTAGGTCTACCTTTTTGACGACCCATCGCCACTCAAAGCTCATCATATCATAAAACAAGATATTCTTGCGTACCAGTTCTTCTAACGCCTGCATAGTAAAGAAGATGTTACCCATTGTCTTTTCGTATACAGCCTCAGCAAGTTCGGCTACTTCTTTCTCGCAATCCTCCTTCTTGACTGAATCTGATATAAAGCATTTAATTGCATCTGGGGATAGACTGAATAAATCCATCTTGTGTGTGTATTCTGCTGGTATATCATCCAATAGCTTAATGAATGAATGTTCTGCATCAACCTCATTTGATCTATATGCACAAATGAACATTACCCGTTTCAACTGAGAACTCGATAAGAGAAACGTCAGCATATCAAAAGATGGCGCATCACCCCACTGCAAATCATCCAATAGTATAATCAATGGTTGATCCAATGTTTCACTAATGATGGAGAGCAGACAGCATGTACTTGATTTGATAGCATTCATACTCGGCTGAATTGAGTGTCTCCTTGTGGCAGATGAATCGAGTTCTTCATCTGACTCTCCTTCCCCATCTTTTTTACAGCTGTCAAGTAATGGAATAAGACCTGGAAATGTCTTTCTTAGTATACGATTCCCTTCAGTGTTGGGTCCAATTATCTCTGATTGTTTTATATTGTTCCATATCTTTGCCTTTTGTTCATAAGTTAACCCTCCATTCTTCACTGGTTTGTCTTCTTCGTCTTTGGTCAAATCAGATGCCAAACTTTCTAGAACTTCAGTAATAGCAGAAAGGACAGATGCACTACTTTGTTCAGTATACTTGCCACTTGTATTTATTATTGTGGAGCTGGTGTGCTTTTCTTGAGTTTGTTTGATAAATTGATTGACTAATTCCGATCTAGCCATAGGTTGGATAATACGATGAAGATTAGACACATGGTACAAATTCAAACACATCTCATGGATACACATGTCAAATACACATATGTTACCCACATTAACTTACTTTCCTATCCCACTGTACCCACCCAAGAATACACATGATGTGCATTTATTATCTGCATCTTCTTCTTCTTCACCTTCTTTCCCCGTCTCCTCTCTAATAGAATTATCCAATATATTAGAACTGTTCACCATCTTATTATATATATTGTGCAATACATCGAGTTCTCGTTCTCTACCGTACAACTTTGTTGGAAAGTTTAATCGACCCTTCTCAATATCATCTGAGGCATCTGATCTATCATCGTAGTATGCCTCATCGGATTGAGGCGCTATAGTACCATGACAGCCACGTATTGCATATTCATCGTCTGCCATAATATTGCAACTGTGTTATTGTACAGGTACCTAATTGATTGCAAATGTGTATTGTTGTGGTTTTAGTCTAAGAGATAGTTTGGATAATTTCTTTCTATCGTTTGCCCTCTAAGTTATACCCAATGAAGAAAAAAACACCACCGCAACCTTCTATATGCTGCCACTCGATATCAGCTTGAATAAGAAGAGAGAAAGTTGTATACAAGGTATATGATAAGAACTTGAGTATGAATATGTATGAGTTTCTATTTTCATGTAAATTTTAAATTAGAAAACTCTAACTCAGTTTCGGAGAGCCTTTAGGATCGATCGTTCATCTTTATGAGATTAGATTTGTGTAATACTGCCGTCATGTGAGAGGAGGAAGTTAATGTACATAGGTATATTGATGGCTAGGTGTGATATATGAATGGCTATATTTTGCTTTCTTCTATGTACATAGTTTCTCTCTACACGACTTATTTCCTCTTACATCTAGTAACAACCAGTAAGTTGGTATTGTTGTGCACTTCTCTTTGTTCCCTTCATCATATTCAATATAATGAAAGATAGAAAGACGTGACAAATCTATACACATATCCATATAAAGTACTCAAAGTGATCCAACACTCTCCAAGATGCTATGAGTTTGCTTCCTCTTCTTTGACAACCTTTCCTTTGTAGCTTTTGCCAGATTTGTACTCCCCTTTGCGTCTTCTTCGTCTAATCTTTTCGATACCAACGTTGTTACGTCTTCTAAACTCTTCTTCAATCGGAAATACCCCTTAGTTTCAATTCGACAATGATATCGATAACCATTCTCTATCCATCGCAAGTAATCTTGTAAATCTAAATCTATTCCATTGCATTTGTCAAGATGGCGCCGAACTGTATTAGATGATTGTACATAGATATCATGTACACAAACGTGTCAAGCATATTAGTACTGGTTTATAATAAAGACGAACAAGGAGATAAAATACATATACCCTGAAACATAGCCCCCTATGTCATACTAATACTTATATACTTACAATTCATTAGCTCCTTCTCAACATCTTCCCGAGTTTGTGGGAAACTAATGAATCTCTTCATTCCACAGCAGTGTTTGCATTCAAATCCAGCAGTAAATTGTAACGATCCCCTTCCATTATTTGATACTTTGTCAACAAGACGCAACTGATCTACCACACGGAGGGGATATGTCTCAATTGTTGAACGACTTTTATGAGGAATGAGCTGTCTTTCGGGTATAATACTAGCAGTTGTGGAGGTACTACCGCTACTGCTGCTACTGCTAATATTAATATTTGGAATAGATAACTTATTTCTCCCCACATCATTATTATTGTATGATTCTGATTTTCTCTCATGACGGCGATTGTCACAGAAAATGACAGGGGGGATATTATTGTTGTTATTAGTATCGCCTGGTCCTTCTCCTGCTCGGTCGGCGTTCCTTTTAGAAATCAATTGTTGTTGCCAAGCAATCGCTTTGGTCGTAGCATTATTGTTGGATCTATTTTTTGTTGTACTATTCGATGATAGTTGACCAAACGGAGATTGAGCTACTACATTCCTCTTCTTTTTATTGATTTGTTTCTTCTTAATCACATTTTCCTTTACAAGTAAAGGTTGAAGATTTATAATTGTATCTGGAGTACGCCTGATGGTGGTCGCCTCCTTCAGCTGTGTATTGTTGAGTAAATCTTCCATAATTATAATGAAAATGAAGTGGTCGGAACGAAGCGGTGATTACTCCGAATATAAATAATATGTGTGATAATATATATGGTGGTGATTTCTATTCTATTCTAAATTATGAAGCAGGATGTATGACGAGATAATAATGTCTTCATGCAGTCTATTCGTAGAGAGACAAGAGATGAAAGGGCCAAGCTAATAGGAGGTGTAAGTGTATCGCCATATTTTAGTCGTGTAGAAGTTGTGCCTCCCAAAGGTAGGGGGGCTGTAAAAGTATGGTGGAGGGACTTACAATCATGCTGGTGGTGTTGCTGACCTTCTTATACATCTAACCAATGCCAAACATCTACTATTCAGCAACCTACATGCTGCTATACCCCCACTTGAT
>Ga0214479_100198_pt1 | contig 37785 bp, 24 predicted proteins | sample M1_20Mar14CPVII9_5_FD_165054 | JGI IMG/M metagenome (GOLD analysis project Ga0214479, IMG submission 165054) | Marine eukaryotic communities from Monterey Bay, California, United States - M1_20Mar14CPVII9sort6BwellE14 | ecosystem: Environmental > Aquatic > Marine > Unclassified | place: USA...
TATCGGTATGACAGACGCATACGGCGACAATAACCCCGCCGGAGACGACTCTCAACAACAATATACAACCACAGACGAGGATGGTAACATAATCGACTTAGATTCAATGCCAGTAACGCAAGAAGACGCATGGGCAGTAATTTCAGCCTATTTTGAAGAGAAAGGATTAGTCCGTCAACAGCTAGATTCATTTGATGAATTTATACAAAATACAATGCAAGAATTAGTAGACGATTCCGGTTCTATACGTGTCTCGCCTGAAATACAACACAGTGTGGGCTATGATGAATTAGGATTTGATGAACAAATGAATTCCACTACGAAAAAAGTATTTGAAATTAAGTTTGGTCAGGTGTATTTAAGTAAACCCACCACAGTTGAGAAGGATGGGACAGTGACGAATATGTTCCCACATGAAGCCCGATTACGTAACTTGACATATGCAGCGCCGTTATATGTTGATGTTACCATGAATGAATATCGTGTACCTACTGATACGAATGTTGGTGATCCAAGTGAGGATATGGGTACGGCAATATCAACCGAAGAAGCCCGTAAAGAATTTTTAGGATACGTCCCAATAATGTTACGGTCATTATTTTGTGTATTAAGTGATAAAGATGATGCACAATTGGCTGACTTGGGTGAATGTATCTATGATCAAGGCGGATATTTTGTAATTAATGGTTCCGAAAAGGTAATAGTCGCACAAGAACGTATGTCGAATAATCACGTGTACGCATTCAAAAAGAAACAACCATCGAAATTTAGTTGGGTTATTGAAACCCGATCACAGGTTGAAAATTCCACACGACCAACATCAACATTGTATATCCAAATGTATCAAAAGGGTGGTAAGGGTAGTATTGAGGGGAATCAAATACGTAGTACATTACCATATATTAGGACTGATATACCAGTGGTGATTATTTTTAGGGCATTGGGATATGTAGCCGATCGTGATATTATTGAACATGTGGTGTATGATTTGACAGATGGTGAAATGATGGATTTATTCCGACCATCATTGGAGGAATCGTTTGTTATTCAGAAGCAGGAGGTGGCATTGGATTTTATTGGTAGGAGAGGTTCAGCAAGGGATGTTACGAAGGATGATCGTATTCGATATGCCGCGGGTATATTACAAAAGGAGGTATTACCACATGTCGGTACCGAGGAACATTGTGAAACTAAGAAGGGTTTCTTCATGGGGTATGCCGTACATAAGTTATTAATGTGTAAGTTGGGTAGGGCAGATGAGGATGATCGTGATCATTTTGGTAAGAAACGATTAGATTTGGCAGGTCCATTATTGGGTGGATTATTCCGTGTCCTTTTTAGGAAATTAACCAAGGATGTTAGGAGACATTTACAACGTTGTTTAGATGAGGGTAAGCATTTTAATATTGGTGCTGCTATTAAATCGAATCATATCTCGGATGGGTTGAAGTATAGTTTGGCTACTGGAAATTGTAAGTTGTGTATTGTTTTGTTGATGGATTATAATTATTTTGTGCACATGATAGTGTTCTAATTTTCCAACTCAACACCATCTCTCTACAAACTATTTAGGGGGTGATAAGGGTAACACGTCCAAGGCGGGTGTTTCCCAAGTGTTGAATAGGTTGACATATGCCTCGTCACTATCCCATCTCCGTCGTAGTAACACCCCCCTTGCTCGTACGGGTAAGCAGGCCAAGCCACGTCAATTGCACAACTCTCATTGGGGTATGGTATGTCCCGCCGAGACCCCCGAGGGACAAGCTGTCGGCCTTGTCAAGAATATGGCACTTATGGCTTATATTACCACCGGTACATCTCAGGTGCCCGTCATGGAGTTCTTGGAAGAATTTAGTACCGAGAATCTCACTGATATCTTGCCATCGGTTATTGCCGAACCAACCACGTGCAAGATTTTTGTCAATGGTAACTGGGTGGGTGTTCATCGTGATCCCAAACAGCTTGTGGATACATTCCGCCAACTTCGTCGTATGATTGATATTGACGCCGAGGTTAGTATTGTCCGTGATATTGCCGAGTCAGAGGTTCGTATCTACACGGACGCCGGACGTATCTGCCGTCCACTGTTCATTGTTACCGATCAAGAGCTGGCCATCAAGAAGCACCATATCTCCCAGCTGCAGGGATTCATGCCTGATCAGAAGAAGTTTACCTGGACAGACTTGCTCATGGAAGGTTTGGTGGAGTATATTGATACCGAAGAGGAGGAAACTACCATGATTGCTATGGAACCAAAGGATTTGGCCGAATCTTATATCACCACCTACACTCATTGTGAGATCCACCCTTCAATGATTCTCGGTGTATGTGCCTCTATTATCCCCTTCCCGGATCACAACCAGAGTCCTCGTAATACCTACCAAAGTGCAATGGGAAAGCAAGCCATGGGAATTTACGCCTCGAACTATCAAGTTCGTATGGATACCATGGCTCACGTCTTGCATTATCCTCAGAAGCCTCTCTGTACTACACGTGCTATGGAGTTCCTTAAATTCCGTGAACTGCCCAGTGGCGTTAACATTATCGTGGCAATTATGATTTACACCGGTTACAATCAAGAGGATTCCCTAATTATGAATCAGAGTGCCATTGATCGTGGTCTCTTCCGATCGTCGTACTACCGTTGCTATAGTGATCAGGAGAAGGCTGCAAGTGTAGGATCAGTTGGGGCACTCAATTCGGAGTTGTTTGAGCGTCCTACTATGGATAGTACCCGCGGAATGAAGTACGGAGATTACAACAAATTGGATGAAGATGGTTTAGTTGCTCCCGGTACCCGTGTATCTGGTGATGATGTGCTTATTGGAAAGACAACGCCCGCTGATCAAATGGCAAACACTCCCTCTCGTTACACTAAGCGTGATTGTAGTACTTCCATGAAGGCAAATGAGAGTGGTATTGTTGACAATGTCCTCATCAGTACGACCAAGGAGGGATATCGTTTCACCAAGGTTCGGATTCGTAATCTCCGTGTGCCTCAAGTGGGTGATAAGTTTGCATCCAGGCATGGACAGAAGGGTACCGTTGGTATGACATATCGTCAAGAGGACATGCCCTTCACCTGCGAGGGTATCGTGCCTGATATTATTGTCAACCCCCATGCTATTCCATCTCGTATGACTATCGCTCAATTGATTGAGTGTATCCTTGGGAAGGTTGCCGTGTTCCAAGGTTGTGAGGGTGATGCTACTCCATTCACTGATGTTAAGGTTGATGATATTAGTCAGCGTCTGCATGCCATGGGTTACCAGTGCCATGGTAATGAAGCCATGTATCAAGGTCATACTGGGCGTCCATTGAATGCTCGTGTGTTCATCGGACCTACTTTCTACCAGCGTCTTAAGCATTTGGTCGACGACAAGATCCACTCTCGTGCTCGTGGTCCCGTTGCTATGCTAACTCGTCAGCCATTGGAAGGTCGTGCCAGAGATGGTGGACTTCGTATGGGAGAGATGGAACGTGATTGTCTCATCACTCACGGTTGTGCTAACTTTATCCGTGATCGATTCTTCTGCAATTCTGATCAATACCGTATTCACATTTGTGAGCGTTGCGGCCTCACCGCTCAATCTAACTTGAAAAAGATGACTTATGAATGCAGAACTCCTACTTGTGTTGGACGTCCTTACAAGATTTGTCAAGTTGAAATCCCATACGCATGTAAGCTGCTGTTCCAGGAATTGCAATCTATGTGTATCTCACCAAGAATCTACACTGAAGTTCGGGACACGAGGGATAACAGTTATTAAATCATTGAACTTACTTGATCTTGCGCTCAGTATGAGTATGAGACTGGAAGTCGTCGATATGAGTGTGTAAAGTAGAGATAAGATGTTTATCAACACTTTAATCAATTATGAGTCTATTTAAGCTTTATGATCATGTTTCTGTAGAGGTTCTACTTCGCCTCCATATAGGAAACGGCTTGTATCCTCTTGTACCACAATGAGAATAGAACTTTCAATATTGCAATTGCAACTTCGTACTTTGTAAAAAGTAAAAATCCGGGTACCGTACTTAGATGGCGTATCCTTGACACTAAAAGGTGATAGTATTGTGATGTTCTATCCATTAGTAACATGCGTGTATGGCCTATTGATTAATTATGAGATTTATCCATGCTATCAACCTACCAACCTCTCTGGCTGCTGTCTCAACACTTGAGCGAGCATCTAATTTCTTCTGGGGCCATTTTTACCCTCTTGATTGCCCTTTGTGATATTTGATATCCCGTAAAAGGGCGTAAATTGCCCTGTCAACGGGTACTCAAACAGATGTAAGATGGTGGAAAGAATTGAAGACATCAAATAAAAGTTGATGGCCAATGTAAGCGTGCTTAACATGCAATAACAAAACCAACAGCGGCGGCACAAATCGACAGAGACAACAATCTATTGCAAGGGGTCGGCGGCTCACAAGGTATATAATCATCAACCGGCAAATAGGTTTGCAAATATGATGATTGTTTTGCAACATATCATATTTCTATGTTTTCTTCTTCTTTTAACAGTTGATGGCTACAGATCATCATCATCGGAACATCCAATACACCGCCCTCAATTTGCAAATGGTATAGAACGGACGATTCACTGGCCATCAGCTGAACCAGTACCGATAGAAAAAGAAATACAGTTATTAATGTCAAATACACTTGTCCGTCGCGGAGAATTCGGAAAAGTATATGGTTCTCGAGCATTAGATGTCGAGCTATCCTGTAATGATGCAGGTTTAACATTCCATCAAGGTGTGTCTATTCGCAAACAACTATTAATGAAAAAGGCAATGAAAAATGCTTGGAGACTGAAAGATGAAAAGATCATAAAGAGTGTATGTAAGGACTTTGACAAACAACGGCCTATATTAGATATCTCTCTCGCACGAGATTTATCTCCTGTGAGTTTATTTAAAAGTATAATGGCATCACGAGTACTTGAAGCGTATCCTCGATTCAGTTCTACAAATAGAAGTAAACCAGCTGGTAGGATTGTCCAGTCTATAATAAGCGAGACCGATGAACATCATATTGAAAACTTTTTGACAAAATGGGAATACAATGAGCTGAAAATTGCAAAAGAAAATGATATAGTAGGGTATGAAGGCACCTCTACTATAGCTGAGGAGTGGGAAGAGACTATATACAAGTATTTAGATGAACAGAATATTAATTATATTACCGAGGATACTCTCAAGGCGTATGGATTCGAAGAGAAGGGCACTCCAGACTGTCTTCTGATTGATAATCTAGTTTTAAATAGTCAACCGCTGAGATGGATTGAATTCAAATCCTTCTACGGCTCTGGGTTGAAAGAGAATGCATTCTTTACGAAGAAAGCTATATGTAAACAGATTACAAAGTATGACAGAACCTATGGTAAAGGCGCCATGGTCTTCAAGCACAATATATCTAGCAAGATATCTCAACGGTATCCGGCGACTCTATTCCTTGATGGCGGAATGTTGCATACTGCCGATGAGTTCAACTTGTTTGGATGATCCATGAACAAACTATGTATATATTTGTGGATATGTATTAAGTATGTGTTTCATGTCAAAGTAGGTATAGTTGTTCTAACATGTAAACTTAATAGAATTGTTAAAACTACTTCACAACTTTAAACATATCAAAAGTCCTTTAATATCATCAAGGTCTCATCCAATTGTAAACATGCACAATCCAACCTTTCCAATCCTTTACAAAATGCATGATACTTCTTCTTATCTTCCTCATGTACATTCTCCTCCGATGCAGCCCCCGAGGATGCCCTATCCATCCAATCTTTACCAACCTCAACCTCATGCTGTCGTCTCAATCTCAAGTTATACAAGGCCAAGCATACATTATTAATGACAGTCTTGTACAATCTTGATGGAATAACATTCCATAAGAATATTGCCGTGCCTGTATTATGTGTCTTGGTTTGATGCATATCAAATAGATTAATATACTTCTCACGATGTAACCGGTGTAATATCTCTCGAGCCTCCTTCGCTGGTACCATTGCATCCTCGGCAATAACGTCTGATTCACAATGTCCCTTCATTGTTAAGACTGATACAATCCTAGCGGCAACCAATCCATGATGTGTCGTTAATATACGATGTTGGATACGTGATCGTAACCTTGTTAGTAGCTGTCGAGTGCAAATCTCAAATTTACCACCCTTGGGATGACCAGCTGCCTCTTCGACTTCTTGTATAATTGATGGATATTGCAATGTTGACAATTGTACTAATAATGTTGATAAATTCTTGTTGAGACCACCCACTTGTGATTTGAGTGATTTAATCATATCATCAGGTAGATATTGGATAATATCGCAAGGGCTAAAGGTACCCCATTCAGCCATACGGCTATGTTTCTCTTCCTCGGATTCATCAATTCCTAATATACGATCTAACGGTGCGTGTTCTTGCCGGGCTGCCAGTGTAAGTGCCGCCTTGACAATTGCACCAACATACTTTAAATTGTCGTCATCTCCTCCCTTTGTCTTCTTATTCTTCTTATTATCACCATCACTCTCATGAGGATACATCTCCTCCACAAGACGACTCAACGCAACAACTTTTAATGATGTATGCATCATCCCTATATTAACGTTAACAACTGACCCGAATGGTAGTAATCGACGTTGTGATGATAATAATGATATAATTTGTGGATGGTATGTTTCTGTTGAGGCATAATTCTCATCTGCCATGTTGTTATTACTTTTCTTTTGCTTCTTGGATTTACTGGTGCTCTTGCTTGAACCTCGATCGGTTGATTTGGACCTGCCGCGCTTCCTTTTACCTTGTTTCTTCTCGGTACCAACGATATCACCCTCGTCATTCATGTTGAATTCATACTCTCCACCATGTATCCCATCATCCAACTTACTCTTATCTTGTTGACCATTTTGTATATCCTCCAAATCTTGATTACTAACAATAGGCATTACAACTTCAATATATCCAAATTCCATCAATTTTATAAAATTTTGTACTATATCTTGTAATGCCTTATTACTCTCACCTAAATCAAGTACACCAGCAGTAGCTTCTTCATCACCTTCTACTAATTTCTTCTTAGTATCATCCCATACATTACTTATTAAAGTTTCACTAATCATCCGTCCATTGTATAATAAACATTCAATTATATTAGCACATGTTTCATTAAAGGTACTTTGTGTATGTTCAACATATCGTGGATATCGTGGTAATAATCTTGCCTTTTCATAGAGGAATGTATATTTGTAATGTATACTTGATGATGTTGGATCTGATTTGAATTGTGTTGTAGCTTCACCATCATTACCTTGATCATTATCTTTAGGCTTAGCACTACTTCTTCCACCAGACACCTTGATTAATGAATGTTGCAATAAAACAATTAATGAAGCACGGACATGTGATGAGTCGGAGATATAACCCGATGCTTCCGATCCTCGTGCTTTATTCATTGTTACTGTTGATCCAGGATAGTACAATTCTTCAGGGGTAGTACTACCATTATTATTGCTTGCAACTACCAATCCATTCAATCGATCAACCAATCGTCCCCGTTCTTCATTCCAATCCTTCAAACAATGTAACTTGATATTGGATATTAATTCATGTAATGTCGATGGTCCTCGTGATTGCAATGCATCTACGACAGTTTGTACTATCGGGCCAAAGTAATCACGGATAATGTTTGATGATAAGGCAGTATGTGGATTGGATGGATTGGATGTTGACGATGATAAGTTTGATAAGGGTGATTTATGTTGAAATCCACCAAAGGCATTTGTCATGATGATGTTTTGATGTTTTGATGTTTGTGAATGAGATATTGTTTAGGTGTTTGTATCGTATCAGCTTATACACTTAACACTTATTTGCAATAACTAATCATATTCTACCAAGTATTGCAATACATTGCCTATCTTATATGTACACAATATATCAATCATAAGAGCGAGCCAAGAGCAAAAGATAAGAGTGAGGTTTGTTGGTGAGATGTTGGCATTTGATTATAAATTATTATGGCTAATTATCACTCCGTGCGCTACTGATATATGAATACAACGCAGACAAACTATATAGACGAAAGTAGTGACAACTGCAATAGAGGATCTATCAGTTTGATACTCTTTTTCAATTGGTGGCCCTCCCGTTATCTATCTAAACAGAGTTTTCAATACGTGAAAACTATATCGGAATTGATGTTTTATGAGTTGCAAATCTTTGCAAATATATGGTTTGACTGTTGTTTGTGGTTGCAGCCTGCAGCAAGTTCATACATTATAGTACTTATACAATTCACTTATAGCAATACTGATAGCATTAGTACAATCAGTTGTTAACGGTCTTTCATTTGGTAGTACTTCGGAGACTCTGCTTTAGATGCTTTAGTATTAAATTACATTTTTCTCAAAGTAACCTTCCCACAATCGTCTTACCTTACATAAGTAATTGTCCTGATATACAATGTCTGGAGAAGACGAATATAGTGATGATAGTGATCGTAGTAAAATTATCAGTAGCAGCGGTAGTGAAGATGAGTCATTTGACACATCAGATATGAACATCCATAGCCAAGAGACACTAAGTAGAGTAGAAAGGAATGCTCCTAACTTAACAACTTTGATATTAGATGGGATAAATTTCCCTCGTGAATTCGTCAATGGACAAAGATGCTTCAGTTCTAGGGCCGGGGATGACTATTGTATACTCGGCGACCACATTGGGGATAATACCAATATTACAACTTTATTATATGAACCTCACCGATGTGCGGCATTATCAGCTAGAGATCACGCTTTCTTTGATGGCCTTATACAGAATTCGTCTATTAATGAATTGCAACTTATAGCCGGATATTCAATTGATAGAGATTCTACATGGCGTTGTATATTGGAAGCATATCACTTAAACAACAATTTGACTGGCCTACATATCGATTCTATAATTTGTCATGACAATCTCATTTCCGATACCATTGTTGTACAAATCTTCGAGAAACTAGTCTGCGTATGTGTTATACCATTGAACAAGTTCCGCAACTGGTTGAAGCAATCATAGGCCATGAATCACTAAGAGTCCTCAACTTTCACCAGAACATAGGAAATGCAGGATGTAATACTATTGCTACATTACTTGCAGATCCAAATTGCAATCTGCATACTCTTAGACTCAACCATAATAATATTAGCAATGAGGGTGCAATTGTCTTGGTAAATAGTTTGGTCAACAATACGAAGTTACAAAAGCTCAATCTGAAAGATAATCCAGTTGATTTGGAACAGCCTGATGCAAACTCGTTTCAGAATGGTGAAAATAATGAAGTAGTGGACACCATTTCAAGATTACTATGCAATACATCAAATGTCAACAGTATTTATGCATCCAATCATACACTTGAAACATTGTTTCTGAGCCGTTGGATTCCAAGAGAACAACTTCGATTCTTATTAATGCTAAATATGGGCACCAACAAGAAGCATATTGCAATCAAAAAGATATTGAAGTACAATCCAAACATTGATATGGAGCCGCTATATAATTGGGATGTAGATGGAGAGAGGACATTGAAATCTCTACCTTATGTTATTGCTTGGTTTGAGAGAGCTAGGGAGTTTGTAGCTGAAGTCGGCTCAAGTGAAGTAAGTTCTGAAGAAGATGAGACGATTACAGAATATGAGGATCGTCGGGCAGAGGCGAGACGTATATTAGTTGCTATAGCAGCTAAACGAGAGAAGTCGGTTGAGGCGAAGAAGTTATCAGCACTCTATCAGTTTGCACGGTCTATGCCATTGATGTTTGTCCCTGCTACTCATACCAAAGTTGACAAGAAAAGAAAGAGGGAAAATAATGTGGATGCATAAGCAGAAGAGAGCTATAGAAGCCCGGGATATCTAGTTTAGCATATTGGAAACAACTTAGTAAGTGCTTTAGGAAGTATAGACCAATCTAGATTACATATTAGTACTAAATCATAGGTGTTTAGCTTGAATTTGAATAGTTTTATGTGGCTCTGTAGATGTTTGAGTTTCATTTGTGACTAATTATCACTCCGTGCGCTACTGATATATGAATACAACGCCGACAAACTATATAGACGAATGTAGTGGCAACTGCAGTAGAGGATCTATACCAGTTTGATACTCTTTTCAATTGGCGGTGCTCCCGTCATCTACGTAAACAGAGTTTCCTATCGTGAAAACTATCAATAAAAAATGTTGATAATTGTGAGTTGCAATGGTTCAGCCAGTTAATATCATGAGTACTTATACAATACACTTAAAGCAATACTGACAGCATTGTCACAATTAGTTTTTAACGGTCTTTCATTTGATAGTACTCCGGAGACTCTACTTTGATACTTTTATACATATATATCATTTTTCTTAAGGTGCACCTTCCCACAAAAATTGGATAAGCTGACAATGGATATGTTTATGAACAGCCATAGCCGAGAGACGCTAAGCAGAATAGAACAAAATAGTTCTAACATGAGAAAATTAATATTGGATGGAGTGAATTCCACTCGTAAACACTTCCTTGTAGATGGATACTTTAGTTCTAGTTTGGTGGATGACTATTCTACACTTGGTGAACATATCAAAAATAATACTCGTCTGACATCATTAAAAGTTAATATTCATGAAAGTGAGGCGTTGCAAAGGGTTTGCATGGCACAGACTTTCTTTGATGGTCTTAGACAAAACTCGTCTATCAAAGATTTGACACTTACATCTAGTATCAATATTGTTAACGGAGTAGTATGGCGTCCTATACTCATGGCCTATTGGATGAATAACAATTTAATTCGTCTTCATATCGAATCTATAGCTCTAAACAATGGGGGTGCTAAAGTAGTAGCCATTACATTGAGAAGATGTACAAATCTCCGAGAAATCAGGTTGTGCGGTTGTGATATGACTAATGAACAACTGCTGCCGATGGTTGAAGCAATGAGAGGATGTTCACTTGAGGTCCTTGACTTGTCTGGAAATAGGATTGGAGATGGTGGTTGTCGGGCACTTGCCACATTACTTGAAGATCCAAATTGCAATTTACAGCATCTTGATGTTACAAATAATGAAATTAGTGTTGCTGGAGCAATTGCTATTGCCAATAGCTTGGCAAACAATACCACGCTAAAGCGACTCGTCCTTGTTGACAGATTATATACATTGCATAAACGAGTGGTGAAAAGCTTCACAAGACTATTGTGCAATACACCAAGCATCAATGCTACTTTTTGCTCGAATCATACACTTGCTGGTCTATCTTCTGGTTATGATTTTTATGACTCTCTAATGGCACTTCATAACTTACTAACACTCAATGAAGGCACAAACAAAAGTCATGTTGGGATCAAGAAGATACTACAATACCATTCTGTCATTGATATGTCACCACTATTTCAGTTGGACTCAGAAGATGAATTGACTTCGAAGTTATTACCGTATGTTGTTAGTTGGTTTGAACGAGCCAGGAAGGCCTTCGGTCTAAATGATCACAATTGGTATGATAGAGCAAAGAAAGCTGTAGCAAATGCTCAGACTAAGCGCGAGCTTCGGACTAGAAAATTGTTTGCCATCTACCAGTTTGTACAGGTTATGCCAATACTCTTTATCCCTGTTGCTCATACCAAAGTTGGGGGTAAGAAAAGAAAAAGAGAGAAGACAATGCAAATGATAGAGAGCTATAGAGCTAGTTGACCACGTGATGAAGAAGAAGAAGCTCGGGATATTGTCTATTGGAACCGAAGCAAATGCTTTAGGAAGGACATGCCTCTATAGCTTTACATATTATGTACTAGATTTACATACTGATTGTATCATACTCTATTGCTACCCATACTATCAACTATCTAGTTTCGCAAATATCAGTTGGAATCCCATCAATATCATTCATTGGAGTAACAGCACCAAGTACCTCACGAAGTTCTTCATTATCACATAATCCTTCACATAATCTTGTATGTATCTTTGATGCAACATATCCTGATGATACTACTATACCACAATTATTTAATAAATTGTCACCGTCATAAATCAATGGTCGTCCTAATAGGTCTGTAACGCGTGCTTTGGGATCAGCTGCAAGTAGCACTGCTGTAGGGGCGGCTGTATCCCAAGACGATGAGCCAGGTGGTGCAATTGATATGGACCCTACCATTGATGGTGGTGAAGATTTCGAACACTCCTCATGTGCTGCACGCCGTTTAGATATGCATTCATAATGTCTCTGTACTGATAGCATTTTGTTTCCACATCCTCCAGCCACAATCTTTTGAATTCGAGGGTTCATATTGCATCCTCCTTCGTCATTCTCTGTCTCGTCTGACTTGAGTACTATATTCTCCAAACAATCCATTGCCAGACAAAGTGCAGGTTTCTTTGAATCTCCCGAGTAGACCATTAAGGTGCTATCCACATCACAAACATCACCTTTATCATCACTACTTGATTGCTTATCAGATGGATCAAGAGGATTGATAGAATCAAAATACTTGACACCTGACAATACTGGAACTACTTCCTCGTCTTCCTCACTTTCACTACTCTTTGATTGGATTAATCCATATGCAATCTCAATTTGATTCTCATGCATCATGGGTATACCCATCGCACCAGCCACAGGCTTCCCATTAATTGTAATACCAATTAAACATTGTACATTCTGTATCCGTCCTTCTACAAATTCACGTGTCCCATCCATTGGGTCTATGAATATGATAATCTCATCTCCCTTGACACCTCGTACTTTATGTGATGTATCATTTTGTTCCTCATTAAACATATCCTTCTTTATAGGCTCAACATCCGGTCTAGGACAATTATAATTATCAAAATGTGTATTCATACATTCACTATACTGTGTATCAAAACTTTCATCACATTCTAAATCAGTGGAATGATCATCTTCCTCTTCACCAACAATTTTAATCCGTCCGGCATCTATTTCCTTTTCATATATTTTTGTTATACATTCTATTATAACCTTTTGAGAGGCACCGTCGGCTTCTGTTAATGCTGATCGAGGATCGTCGGCTATTTTGTAGAGTACTGAATCTAATATTTCGGTGGAGTGTAGTGATTTATGACGAACGTTGCGTATTACCTCACATCCTCTACGGGCGGCATCGATACATGTTGATAGGAGTTGTGTTATGTTTATATCTGCATCGTGTACATCTTGACCTGGTAGGTCGCTGGTAGTAGCAGTTGTTAAGTCTATATCTGACATCTTCTTCTTTTGTATTGCAATCGTATATGGTCCAACTTTTTTCTATTGCTATATGACATAAATGAGCATTGCAATGTGATGATCTCAGTCTTGTTGTTGCAAAATATTAAGCCCAAGACTTTGTTCAATAAGTCGTGATATGATGTATGTTGAAGTCTAATAATCAAACCCCATTCGTCTTTTGGCCATGAAGGTCTACTAAACGTCGTCTGCGTCTATCTAATATGTTGATGGGCACAGCTATGAGCTATTCGCGGTGCTTATATTTCGAGCATCGAAATGATGCTAAATTTTGTTTTCGGGAACTAACTCGTATCTTGCATCGCCAATTCACTCGTGCTCTCAAATCAAGTCAAGATTTTCTCGTATTGGAAATTTTCATGCAAATTTGAGTTATTTAGCATGCTAGGCTGGCAAGTTTATGGAGTACTATTTAATGCCCTCAATAAAGCTCCTACATCTTCTGAACATCGCTGTAGAGGACGTGTAGAACAGATTGGTGGAGTATAATAACTCGCATCGGCTTAATATCAGAGCCACAGACCGACCACCTAAAAATCATACGATTGAGAACCTACACTTACACCTTCTCAACGCCGAACTCAATAATAACATCTTCCCAATAGTATACCATTACACCTACCAAACTATCAGCCATTGCATTTAGTGAGGGTATTATATATTTAAATCAGCTTAAGCTCATTGCTAGTGGCATAGATTGGCTATAAACAATCTGTGCATATCTTGTGCACTAAAAAAGTCATTGCAGTAAAAACCTTAATATATATAAAATATGGACGGTAGGCCACCACCAGCCCCACCACCACAAGATAATACAACAACACCCAAACCAACAAGACGTCTACCAAATGAAGATCTAGCAGCACGAACTGCACCCCAACCATCTGGTCATCCCAATCCACCCCAAGCACAACGTCAACAACGTCAACAACCAACTGCAGGCAATAATAATAATCGATCACAACGTGAAAATTCCCAATCTGAAATGGAAGCATTTATACGTCAATGGGGTGCCTCCACTAACGATATTAGTGACTTTAGTCTAAGTCCTGGATTGGGTGGATGGGCTAGCACTAGTAGTGGGTTTGATTTAGTAGGGGGTAGAAATCAAAGTAGTAGTATAATTCGAACTGATCGTAGTGCTAGTTTTGATAATAATGAGAGTGATGCCAATAATATTGTTGGTAGACATAATACAAGTATAGCAGGAGGTGCAGCTGGTCAGCAGCCTAATAATGTACAAAGATGTGCAACTTTTGATAATGGATCACAACAACATCGTCGTATATCCAGTACAGGCGGAGATAATAATCGACAACAAACAATATCATCAGCAAACAATTCTACCTCAATACCACAACATTTATTCGATGGATTAGTACTAGGTGGAGGTGCCACTGATGATATTAACGATCCTCAAAATCCAAATAATACAACACATTCAACAATGGATAATATATTAAACGGTGGAATGTCAGCATTACACGACGCAGCCCGAATAACCGATTGGGATTCAGTCGCGGCATTATCAACATCAAATCCCGAAAGTGCAAAGTATGTAGGACCCGATGGGTGGAATGCATTACATCACGCGTGCGATCGTCGCTGTCCACACGTCGACGTAATAGACTTACTACTAAATGCACACCCAGAAGCTATAATACAAACGAATGATAAAGGATGGACACCACTCCATAGAGCATGTCGTAATAAAACATCAAAGGACGTAGTAAAATTATTATTAAATAAATATATAGAATTAGGGAATAGAGCAGCCAGTATGAGATGTAATGATGGACGTAGTGCATTACATTATGCCTTGTTGTATGATGCACCGGAGGGTGTGGTGGATTTGTTATTGGCGGCTGATCCACATGCTGTGTTAGATGAGGATCGGGATGGTGTTAGTCCACTGGGTACAGTTTGGGATAAGTATGCTAATACATTTGAAGGACGACGGATGTTACAGGTGTTATTGAAACAATTTGATGGTGAGGGGTGGGAATTGGGTAGTAGTAGTGCTGCTGGTGGAAGTGGAAGTAGTAGTACACAGGATGTATATAATAGAGAACAATTGGAAGCACGACAACAGAAGAATCATAAGCAGGCATCAGAGGAGGAGACAGCTGAACGTATTAAGGCCGCTGAGAAGAGAGCACGGGATGCAATGGAGAAGACATCACCGGCATGTAAGGTATTACAAACGAATTGGAATAAGGCGAATACATTATTAAGAGCATACTTTCGTTTTCCTCTGCAAGAAGAAGATGAAAGTACAGCTGATGATGGCGCCACTACTTCCGAATCAACAACAATAGAAAATACAACAAAAACAACAACTACTACTACAACTAGAAAGAGAAAATGGAGAATATTGCACGCTGTATCTTCCATCAAGTGTCATCCAAAGTTATTTCTATTGGCAAGGGCACTCCATCCGGAGCAGGCTTTGGAAATTGATGAGAATGATTTATATGCCAATGGCCGAGCTACCGGTGAAAGTTCATCATTATCAGATCCTCAATCACCTCAACCATCACAACGGACTGCACTTCACTTTGCTGCAATGTCTCCACTGACTGGAAAAGAGGGAAGAAATGTTGTCAAGGTTCTACTTAAATTGAACCCTAGCGCGGCTAGTCATGTTGATGGGTATGGTAGTCTACCTTTACACTTGATATGTGAGAATGTACGACGATTACACTGGACCAACTTTGGTCCGTTGGATATATACAATGCCTATCCGGAAGCAACTTCCTGTATCGATGGGAGTGGCAAAACACCACTCCATTGTGCATCTGCCTCAAGTGGACAGTACATGTCCTTCTATCCTCGACCTGTATCGGCGGCAGGTCTTCCTGTTGTATCAGAGGAGGAGTCTGTCATACGAAACTTGGTCGAGGCTAATGGGGCAGCTGCGTCGATTGCAGACAATACGGGTCGACTTCCACTGCATTATATTGCCGAGAGATTGGAGAATTGGTCTGCTGATGTTCAGGCTGTACTGGATGCACACCCCAACGCGGCTCAAACCCGTGCAGGTCCATCAACGTCGAACCAACTTCCTCTACACATGGCAGCGTCAAGTCCTGATGCTCGGCCACAATTGATCATGGGTATACTCGGAGCTAATCCTCGAGCAGCATCGATCGTAGATGGTAAGGGACGACTGCCACTACACCTTGCCGTTGACTCGGGACGGACAACATGGGATAATGGTATTGCCTCAATTTACATGGCATACACCCCTGCCATATCAAAGTTAGAGGAAAGTCCTCGTCGATGGACAGTGTTACATGCAGCCGCTGCAAGTAAATCGGCAGGATGTGACTTAATCAAGGCAATCATTAGTTTGGCTAAGAATACTGCATCTATTCAAGATTCAGATGGAAGATATCCATTACACTTAGCTTGTGCATCTAATAGATCATGGGAGGATGGAGGCATGAAGGACATCTTTGACGCAGATCCCTCAGCGGCATTATCAGAAGATGTACACGGTCTGCTTCCTTTCCATATTGCTTCGATGAGAGGCTCAACGACACCACCGACAACAACGAATAGCAGTGCTCCTTCTTCTGCTGCCGTTGAATCAGAAGAAGCGGATAATGACGATCTTGAATCACTAGAAGTGTTGTTTGTTCTGTTGAGATCTCAGCCAAGTATTGTTCAGCTATAGGATCTTTTTGGAATCAAACTTAACTCAATTCTATCTAATAGTATCTTGTACCTAATGTTCAATTAATGTACACCACAAATTGGGAGCATATGGTATTACATTCTTCTCCAATTCCTCGTTCTCTAAGCTAATTTTCTTCTGCTCCGTCCTTATTTGTCTCTGATACGTCAATGCCTACCTCATCGAATATACTTGTCACATCAAGCCCTTTCTCGTTTAGTATGGCTTGAAGTGCCACCATTTTTTTCCTTTTGCTGTTTCTCTTGTAGCTTTTGAGCTGGTGTTTGGAATCCTCGAGTGATTCGGATTCCTGATATTCCACTGCTACTGCCAAGTGAGCCACTTTCTTGTCCTCTGAGCTTAGCCTTTGCCTTCTTCCTTGCTAGCATATACTTGGGTATGAAAATGGTAGCCTGAACTGTCATTGAAATTATGAACAGAAATGCAGATATAAGAATATTGAAAACCGTGGGCTGATCTCTGGTGACTACAGCAACCGGCACAGCAATGATAATTGCTTGCAAGATACTGGCTAGACATATACCGATCCATTTACTCTCAGAAAACTCATCACTTATTTGCCTCGCTCTAAATGCTTGAACGTTCGCGGCGATGAGAGTGAGGATGTTAATAGCAGCAAAGATTGATACCAAAATAGTACCCGTTACCCCATCCCCTTCAGACTGGCATGAACCATAACTTGATATCGGACTTGTATTTATTCGAACGAATATGTACGGGTCAGCTAATGTCCAAGCCAATAGCAACGCTATATTGATCATAAGCAAGGCAACAAATGGCTTGATCACGTCTAGCACAGTTACTGTGATTCTTGTAAAGTTGGGTGCTTTGAATACTTGAATAACTCGTTGGGTCTTAGCAAAGAGAGCGGCAAAAACACAACTAAATCCACAACCAAATAGCCAAGGTATAGCCATGCATGATATATTGCAGCCCCTCTGACTCGCAATCTCATCATCAATACCGAGTGGAAAAATGCTTGATGCCATGAGTAGAGTCCCAACACAAATCAGCTGTAGAAATATCGGCTGTGAGGCCTTCACTACCCTTATTTTCCGATTTATAGTAACCCAAGCAGCAAATCCCAACGATGTCAGTATAACTAGTATGGCTAAAGTCCACCCAAACCATCTTGCGTTGCCAATGTAATTGAAATCTTGTGGTGGAACATACACTCCCAAGTCTCTTTGGTAGTTCTCCAGAAGCGAGACAGATCCAATTGACCTATCATTGTCAAATTCTTCTACAATATTTCTCCACTCATTTGCAATCTCCTCTGCAGCGGCTTGACGCTGAGATGCTTTGTCATTATCAGCAATCTCATTCCTATTGACACGTTGAAGATATGCATGAATCTTCTTATCAAGTATACCCATGATTGTATCAGACTCTGGAAATCGAATATCTACCACAAGGTTTTCACTATTCAGACTTTTTGCAACAGTATCTCGATAATTGATTGTACCTTCTTCTGGATACCCCTTCTCTAACCATTTAGATAATTCAAAGTGTGATGTTCGGAAAGGGTCTTGACCATTGAAAGAAGAAAGAGGACCGGTAGCGTTTGGGATAATCCCTATTGAACTTCGCTCAAGCTAGAAGCATATGCGAAAAAGTCAGCTGCCAATCTTTGCTGTACGGGTGGAGCGTTTTCAGCAACCGCCGCCGCCCAACCGCCTGCAAATGCTGCGTATGGGGCCCTATTAACCCATCCTATATCCTCAAACCATTCCCCATATCTACATCTTTCTGCATCACAATCCACAAGCTTTCCCGTCTCACGGTCGAGTACCCTCGTACTTCCTGGAGTCTGGGCAACTCCGACAAGACCTCCGACCTTACTATCCTCACTCAAATGAATCTTATAATTGTCTCCCCAATTATATGTCATGGCACACGAACCATCAAGAAAATGTTTGATATTGATTCCTTCTTCTCCACAGCAACATCCCTCAAACTCTTCCTTCACCCCAAACTTATTTTGTATTTCTAATTGTCTAATGGTTTCCGCTAAAGCTTCTCCTGCTAGTGGAGACATATCTCGTGGATTAAACATGTGCCCAGTCTTTGTGCCGCCAGATTGAGTATAGCTCGAATGTACTAAGTTTGCCCAATAACTTCCAACACATCCTTCTACCCTCCCAATACATGATCCAGATAATGTTGTACCATTGTATGTCTTGCCATGTACAGCCTCGGCGACTTCTGCATATTCATCCCATGTTCTTGGTACCTTCAAATTAAAGTGTTCAAGTATATCCCGTCGATAAAAGAAGGATAACACATCTCCATCAAGTGGTATCATAAGGAATACGTCTAACCAATTTAACACTGCACTCTCTCGAACAAATTTACCCAGATCCATAAATCCACCAGCCTCGACCTGATATTACAGTTTGAGTTACAACGCACATGAGATTATTCATATAATAGTTGATATATGAACGGTATGTTTACAATATACAATAACTTACAGCAGTTCCCAATATACCAGGATTGGTAACAAATCCATCAATTTGACCTTCTTCTAACTCTGCGTTACTTCGAATTTCCGATGCCATTGTTCCCAGACTATCAACCTCATCAACAATTACAGATACCCTGCCGTTCATGTGTGCCTCAAATGCACGAGCATCAGTTTCAACCATTTCTTTAATATGCCCAAAATTCTCGCCTCCGACGGTTAATATACGTATAGTTGTAGTTAACGTATCATCAATGTTGGTACATTGACAACATTCCTCTTCTATTGGTGTTGTGAATATACCTATATCGTTATTAATGGAAGAAGGTACTGTTATGGTATCATTACTAGCTGTATCTTGGGCATATATAACTGCTAAATTGCAAATGAGTAGTGATAGTCTAAGAATCATGTCTCTTTTAGATATCAAATTATGGGAGTTGCAAAGAATGTTGATATGGAAAATCTAACACACCTCGATACACTTTATTATGATCTCGCCGCCATCTATATTATCGCCCGCCAAGGCAAGATGGTCTCTCATACAATCGTGCCAACTAAATGTAAACACCTCAACCCACTATTATCGTACCTACAACATCCCACAAGCTTTTTTCTTAGAAAAGATGTTGAGACATTTATTTCTTCTTGAGGTGATCACGGTTCATCTCTTACAGAGGAGATGAATAATCTAATTAGAATCGTCATATTTAATGAGTACGAAGTATATCCCTGCTCTCCCTGATTGATTCAATGAGTTCAGCACTACCTTCTACATTGGTATTGGTCTTGTGACTAAGGGCATTTTGCCCGGTTATTGTATGTGACGTATGCAAGGGCATTTTTTCATCAAAGCCACTCAATGAGTCTTTGCAATAACACCAGGTCATCATCTCCCTTCTCCATTCCACTTGCTTATGCTAGCACACTTTATCTTATCCATAACAATCTAATATATCAAATCATGAAATTGTGTGCCTCATTATTCTTAGCCGCCGCCGGTGTGCAAGCATTTACTTCTCCACTTAATAACAATGTTGTTGGAAGATCCACCACATCTCTATCAGTGAAACAATCCGACCTCGATGGAGCTCAGGGTATGATTGATGGAATCCTAGCCGAGAAGAACTGTGGACCAGTCTTCGTACGATTGGCATGGCATGATTCTGGTACATATGATTGCAACATTCCCGACTCCGAATGGCCCAAGGCTGGAGGTGCCATTGGTTCCATCCGTTTCGATCCTGAGATTAATCATGGTGCTAATGCAGGATTGGCAGGTGCTGTTAAGTTATTAGAACCAGTTAAGGAATCATTCCCTGATGTTTCCTATGCTGATATCTTCCAAATGGCAAGTGCACGTGGTATTGAATTAGCTGGCGGTCCTAAGATTGATATGAAGTATGGACGTGTTGATGCTACTAGTCCTGAACAATGCTCACCAGAGGGTAACTTACCCGATGCCGAGGCAGGTGATGAAGGTAAGTTCGGTGGTCCAGGCGGCACTGCCTCCACCGAAGACACTGCCGTTGAATGGCATTTACGTAAGGTCTTCTACCGTATGGGATTGGGAGATGAAGAGATTGTTGCATTAAGTGGAGCCCATACCTTTGGACGTGCCTATGCCGATCGATCTGGATTAGGTGCCGAGAAGACAAAGTTTACTGACGGAACACCCACCAAGCTTGCCGATGGAAGTTCCACCGATAAATACACACCAGGTGGATCACCTTGGGTTGAGGAATGGTTGGTATTTGACAATTCCTACTTTACTACCATTACCGATAGTTCCACCGATGATGAATTACTCAAGTTAACTAGTGATAAGATCTTATTCAAGGATGCTGGATTCAAGCCATTTGCTGATAAGTATGCCAAGAGTAATGACGATTTCCTTGCTGGTTATGCCAAGGCACACAAGGCACTTTCCGAACTTGGTTCCAAATTTGAAGAGGTCATCTAAATGAACATGTGCAGAAAGTTATTGAGCTAAAGAAGCTACTAGGCTAGAAACGAATTAGTGATAGTAATATTCTGCGTCAACTATAGATGGAGAATGAGCTGTTACTAAATACTTAAATATATAGAGAGAGACTACCAATAACTTGACTACAACAACTCAATTAAGCGTTTATTTTCTTACACAAATTTCTACTGTGGTCTTTACAATTACTCACAGTAGAATTACTCCTTTTTCTTGGGATCTGCAAACATCAATAGAGACCGCACATCCCAGGTTCATAAGAAAAGAAATGGTGCTGATTTTGCATTCTCCCTCTGCGACTAAAGGATATTTCATTAGCCTCCTCTTGTGTCTAGGCAAGGAGTAATAGTAATATTGCGACAGTATTGGTATTGTGGTCATCGTCATGTTTAAGATCTTATTGTATTGCAATCTATATGATTGTATGGGTTGTGAGTTGAGACATCAATCCCACCTTGAACTGTCTGCTTTGCAATAGCGACTCATCTTCTTGCAGCAGCGATATAACCCTCTTCACCTCGTCCACAGATACTGTTCTAGCATGATCGTGTCCTTTGTTACAGTCCTGCTTTATCATAAAGTGTTTCTGTGCTAGATCAAAGTTCGTATTTCTTTCCTCAAACACACCAAGATTATACCTGTGCCCTCCAGGAAATTGCCTAATAAATAATATTTGCAAGTTCATAGTTGGCATATTCATATTGATCAAACCAATTAAACCAAGCTCTGCGGATTCATATCTTGTGGTAATTCCATACCGCATTCGGAACCTTCACATATCATCTTTCATCTTTCCACAACAGTAGCATACAAGCATACAAATCGACAATCTTCTTTGGCGATGGATCTTGAAACAGTTTTTCATCTAATGTAGCCATCTTTTCTACACCATTAATAGATATATCAACCCTACCGAGACTATCCGATGAGGCACCAATATCAGACTACACCGTACCATCTCAGTCTCATTGCATCTCTTCCACATGAGCTCACTTTTTTGTTTGTTGATGATGTATCTCCGCCCCGATCATATGCGAACTTTGATGTATCATCGGATGTATTATTACTCTCTTCTTACAATGTATATACTCTCCCAGTGTTACCTACACCCACTACCTACCTATTACACTTATGTCTATTATCTATGTAGTATGATAAATGATAGATTTAATATTCGTGACCTTTCGTGACGTGAGTAACGAAATTTTGGCGAAATGTCGTGACATGTGACGGAATGTCGTGACATGTGAATGTGTGTGTGCGTGATTGCCGCATAAATCAATAAATCAATATCTAATATGTCAGGAATATTCAGCAATATCCAGCTTGCCACTAACTGCACCGCCGATGAGATCCGATCAATAGGAGCGGAATATCTCAATAATGAACGTCAGCGTCAAGACAATCCTCTACTAACCTGGGCTCAATTAGTAGCACAAACAAAAGCGAAGAAGAAACATAATGCTGAATCATGGATCAGATACGTCCCTGGCCTTGAATTAATTGACCCCAACCTTGGCCGTGCCGCACTTAACAATCCACGTTGGGTATCATCATTATCATCTACCATACCTCCAGTAGCACCATCTGCAGTTCCTCCGCCGACACCACCTCCGCCTCCAGCAGCACCGACACCACAAAACGTGGACGATTACAACAACAACAACAAGTTACCTCATCAGGCCACCCCTGCACCACAAGCGCAGGAGAATAACAACAACAATACCCGTTTTCCTTCACTACAAGATTTTGAACTTCCTGAGGAGCAGAGTATGCTCAAAGCACCCCCTTCCGCACAGACGCTTAGGATGGCCAATCATACTAAAACTCCTTCTAGGGGATTAGGTGGTAGTGTGGCCATGTCTTCAGTGTCCAGGAGCGCCATGAAACCTCTAGGCATCAGCAAGAAACTTCAGAGCTGTACTTTGGAATATGGCGATGAACAATCTACCATATCATCAATCGGTTCAATCCAAACTGAATCTATTGAGCAACAGAAGGAGAATTTGATGTCTGCTTACGCTATTTTGGAGAAACATAACCTTCATGAAGGAGATGTTCATGATATGGCTACTGATCGAGAGATATTCTTGGATGATATCAACAGGACATGGCATGGAGGTGTAGACCTTGGTGGAGAGAACCGTCATTCCCTTGAATATACTGATGATCAAAAGCGGTATGCTAGCAGGCTCAATGATAGGTTTAATCAGAAGAAGAGTGATCGTAAAGAGTTGGTTAAAACGATTGATTCGGAGGAGGCTAAACATGATGAATCCATTACACAAAGTCAAGAGAAGCTTGAAGAGACGAAGACTGAAATCCTTCTTTTGAGAAGTGAAGGGGAGAAGCTTCCTACTGAATTGGAGACTCAACTTGCTGCGCTCAAGACAACATATGATCAAAACGTTCGTGATCTTAAGTTTGCCGCCGATGAGAAGGATAAGAACATCAATCGGACATTGAAAACAGCTGTAGATCTTGAGGAGAAGTTGGAAGAGGAGTTGGTATCCAAGCAGAAAATCAAGCGTGAGTATGTTGGAGTGGCACGTAAAGTATCCCATCTTATGTCTAGTGCACACAATGTTGTAGAGATTTTCAAGAAGGCAAGCATGGCACCCAAGGCCCAGCTGAAAAGTCTATCGGAGAAAGCTCAGGACTTTGCTAAAAAGCATGAAGTTGGTCAGGCGGAGTATGCTGAAATGATGAAGGAGTTTGAGTAAGAGATGAGGTTCCGTATTGGGGGTTATATTAGGGGGTATCATATTGATCGTATGTTATCTAATGCCTTCACTTTGAAAGTGTTGTGCAACATATGAACATGCACTTATATGTTTTAGATGGCCGGTTGTGGACGATGACGTTGCATCTGGTAGCGCGGAGAATGAAGTAGTAGTGAAGTAGTATAATGGCCAGTTGTGGACGACGACGTTGCATCTGGTAGCGCGGAGAATGAAGTAGTAGTCAAGTAGTATAATGGCCAGTTGTGGACGACGACGTTGCATCTGGTAGCGCGGAGAATGAAGTAGTAGTCAAGTAGTATAATGGCCAGTTGTGGACGACGACGTTGCATCTGGTAGCGCGGAGAAGTAGTAGTCAAGTAGTATTTTCAATTAGAATTGAACTTATAAACTAAGACTGTAAAGAACCTGTTTTCATTATACTACCATATCTTTCAAGCCATCTTCGCCGCTCGTCATATCATCATGCAATCTTTGGAAGGAGCAATGGTGGTTGGACGTACTTACATATATCTAGGATTGATTGTTGTGTTGCAGAGATTGTGGAACTTAGGCCTTATCTATCCCTCTGAATGTACGTAACGTAACTCAAACATACATGCAGACTGGGGAGACGATGGTAGATGTAAAAGTTTAGGATTTTCCAACAATATAAAATAACACATAACCGTGTGATAAACCACTTCACCTTTATAAGGATGTAAGTATATACTCTTGTTCATGTAAACAATAGATAGAAAGAAAGCGTGGTTTTGAAAAGGGCAATAAAGTAGTAAGGTTAATCAATACATGTAATCCCAACACAAACGATTGCTCAATATGAAACAAAAACACCCCATTCCCAAACAGTCAAACAAATCTCTGTTACTTATCTATTCCCCCCATATCACGTGTATCTGCATGAGATGGGGAAGAAATCTCCACTCTCAAAAGAAAGAGACAGAGAAACAGACAGCAGCAAGAAGGATAATCTAAGAAATGCATTAGTCAGAATAATCGTGATTTTGAAACTTCATAACATCAAAGTAAATAGCCTCAACCCTACGTCCATCAAACGTACGCCCGGCAAGTCCTTGAATTGCCTTGCCTGCATCTTCCACTGTCATATACTCCAAGAAAATCTTGGTAGCACCCGGCCCGTCACGGGGAATAATAATATTCTTGAGTGTACCAAAGGAAGAGCATTCTTCACGTGTATCCTCGAGGATATCCTCATACTCGGAATTATCTTTCAAGTCTTCGAGGGTGAGCATTTGCTTTAGTTCAACAACAGTACTTGGCTGTTGGGTAACGGCGGCAGCAGGTGCTGGTACAGACAATGGTGCCGGTGCCATGGCAACTGGTGCAGCAGCAGCAGCCATTGGAGCCGCAGCAGCTGGTGTATTATTCAATTGCAATTCCCCACTCATAAACTTTGCCAAGATATCTTCCCAGTTACCATGATTATCCGGCGGTCCCGCATACTTGGTAGGTCTCTTAACAGCTAACTGTGTTCCTAAATAGGGAATGTTGTTCAAATTCAAAGCATTCGTTGCCTCTTCCTTTGTACGGAGTGTAATAAATGAAAATTTGGCACTTACACGACATGAAACGATTGGATTACCTGCCATTGTTGTTAAACCAACCTGTTCCATTGCCCTACCTAAAAAGTCGGTAATCATTGGTCCAGTCATCTCGGGTGTAGTATTACCAATGAATAATTCATGCATCAACTTCTCTTCTGGACTGCCACCAATACTAATAGTATTTTCAGGAACTGCTGTTATCCCGGGTGGTAATGCCTGTCCTGTCAACTGCTGCCAAGTCTGTGAGGGAATATGCGGCCCGGCATACTTACTCGGTCGACTAACACGTAAACTAGCCCCTAAAAATGGTATACCATTCAAATTCAATGCCTTATTAGTTGAATCAACACCATCTAATTCAATGAACGCGAATTTCTGATTCGTCCGACATGTTAATATAGGTGTAGCATTAGCATCACACAATCCAACACGACGCATGGCACCATTTAAAAATTGCATTAATAATGCCTCCGATGTTCCCGGTGGTGTATTACCAACAAATAATTCACGACATAACTTATCATGTGCAGATAATCCACCGGTAATATGCCCTCCTTGGTAATTTGCCCCTTGTGGAGCGTAGGCTGATAGATTATTATTAGCAAGGGGTGGTACCGATCCACCCGTACCTAATAAATTATTACCTCCTTGTACTGATTGACCCATACCCGATGGTATACCGGATGGTCGCGATGAATAATCACCACCACTCCCGCTCCTTGAACGACGTGAAGAACGGTGATAATCGGGTGATCTTGAACGTGACCTTGAACGGGATCGTGATCTACGTCTACTACGAGAACTACGATGTCTATCCCTATCGTCTCTATCTCTCCTGCGATGTGGTGAACGTTCGCTATCCATATTATTGTCTCTACTTCTTTTGCTAGTACTGCTTGAAATTTTCTTGGTTTTTGATGACTCGGATCTGGGCTTATCTGAATTAATGAATATGGTGTGCGGTGGGCGCATTGGCTGAATACTATGGCGGTTATATTAATGTATATTTATTGAGATAATACTAGCACGGATAGATACTAGAGGGGGGAGGGCCGCTGTAGTAACCCTGAACAGGTATGTGTAGGATATCAGTATGAGATGACTCAAAGATGTTATGGAGTAGCCCTTTGTAGCCCAGGGGCAAACGATACTGTAATATTTTTAACGAATAATAAAGAGATTAACAAAACTTGGCGCATTGTTTAACATAGACCATGTACGATATCTAATCAGAGAAGCATTATATTATATTCGTCCTTCATCCACCGTCTACATTCATTTACCGACTACCAATACATAGAATTGAAACCCTTATCTGTTCACGATGCAGGCAGATGTAGGGGTGAATGATCATCATCAAAATCCAAATGATGGTGTGGATAATGTTGACAATGGTGAGGATGTTAATAATGAGGACGAGTCCTATACATTGTGCCGTGAAATTATTGATAATACCGCTCAGGAACGGGTAAAAGACTTAGCAGAAAGATTAGATATCTGTATTCCACAGTGCAATGAAGAAGTTTGGAATAGATCTAAATATCCTTGCATAAAAAGACAAGTAGCAGATTGTTTTAGTAATTTTGGAACTGAAGGGGTTGAGTTGTTACAATCGGTAATAACAAATCTAACCAATGTTAATTATAGATATAGAGAAGTTAATAGGTTATTGGTGGGTGCCGGGTTGATTGATTTAGATAGTGATATATCAATTCAATCAGAAAATTCTGATGACAATGATGGTAATTTATCATCCAATGAGAATGAGGATGAAGGAGGCATCGGGGATGATAATAATGTTTCATTTATACCAGTTGGTGATTGGTCTGATGAGTTATCGGAATCAGATCATGATGATCAACCGGCGGAATTACCTGAAGGCAATGGTGAGGTGGGTAATATTGAAAATGTTAATCCCGGAGAACAGTTTGGTGATGATAGTATTAGTGTTCATTCGCCAAAGGCAGTAGTTCCAACCAGGAATTCATCACCCAATGAAGTAACTGATACCAGGCAGTTTGATGATGTACAATACGAATCAACAGCATCTGCTAGGTGTAGACACTGTGTCTATCAAGATGAGGAGGTACCTACTCCATCTTCCCGACCACTACCTCCACTTCCACCAGTACGAGGAGTTGATCCAAATATTCAGCAACATCATTGCTTCTCACATGAAAATGGGATGCTGATTATCCCTCTCCCGCAACTCAAACAAAGCGGGAACAGACGTATGCACCCAACTGCTAAAGAAATTGTCAAGGAGTATTCTTTGAGGGCATTGGATATTATCAAACAACATAACCATTATCTTGACGTAAGCAGTCCTACTTTTTCACTTCACATGTTTACAATACATTATGAGAAGAACGGATTAAAGAAAAGTGCTGCGGTATATGGAGTGTGGAGATTATTTGATGGTGTATGGGTGCTTGACAAGATTGGCTGCGCCTTACGTATATTGGGAAGGATTGCTACATATCCTACAGAGGCTGACTATAGAATACAAGTACTGGTCGATATGGATGCTATTCCTCAACAAGTTCAAAAGCTTCTACAGCAAAACACAATGGAAATGATTGCGGAGTTGGCATGCCCTTCAAATGTAGTGCACGAACCACTACGATTGTACTGTGAGAAGCTTCTTTGTACCGTGGGCATTGATGCAGGTATTGGTAGATCGACAACGCTTCAGACATTAGAAAACGGGGTTGCATACGATTTAAAAGCATCTGATGTCAAGGACAAGGTATCAATTCTAGCTGAATTTGCTCGTTGGGATGATTCTCTACGGAATGAGATGTGTAATCAAGTTGTGGCAGCAGCTGATTCATTTATGCGATTGCCAGAGCTGCAACGTTTTCGTAATGAAGGTCCAAAGAGAGGTGTATATGCTATGGCACTAATCAACTGGGCATCTGGAAAGAAAGATTGGCAACGATCATCTCATGAAGATCACACGTGGGTTGTTGGAATGAATAGTGTCCGAGATGCCTTGCCAGCAAGACATCAAGGTGTGGGTGGTCGTACTTTGAGATATGACAGTAATTATTCTCCAGAGGAACTAAGAAATGGAGCAGGGGAATATGCCATTGATCTAAAGAAAGGCATACAGATGGCATTAGAAGGCAACCTTGTCTTCTGTCTGTTGAACTTTTGGGACAAGTATTTCACATGGCTAGAAATGATTCAAATGATTACATCAGTTCATTTAGAAGTTGATGAAACAAGTTCATTGGATGTTGGGTTTACAATGATTGCTCAAGTCTTCAACAACCCTTCCATTAACGTAACCAAGAGTCTGAAGGCATTGCCAAGTGAATTGATCTACTTCATTCTCAATCTACCCGGCGGTGGTTCGGTTCTTGCTTGCGTGAACAAGTCATTTAGTAGTGCCGCTGATGCCACTAACAAGATAAGCGACAATACTGCTCTGCTCACGGCTTTAGCTCAAGAATTTGTTGCAACAACACTGAGTACAATGCGGGGAGAAACAGTAACTCACATGAGATGCATCCAGGCCGTGCAAGAAAAGCTGAAGGTTCAAGACGACTTGCATTTGGGCAAGATTATTTCTGCGGCCTTTTCACGTACTAGCATCACAGGGATTGATGCATATCTTTCTTCTGGACTTAGTCGGTCTGAGTATTGGACTAAACTAGCTCAGAAACAAGCGAGTGGTCGACGATCAATGAGTGGGCTTAGGCTCAATGCAAATGACAAGCGTTTTATTAGCGGTCATTGCTCCGCTGTTTCGTGGTATGGTATGATTGCTTTAACACAAGGTGGTACTATTCAAGAATGTTTCGGCAACCTTGCAATATACTGTGCAGAATCGACCAATCCTGCTTTGTGTTGGAAGAAGGTATTGGCAGATTTATACGGTTGTGACTGGTATCCAATTTTGAAGAGAATTGCTGAGCTTGCCTATAACATCACACTTCCATCTGATGAGACACAGCAAGCTCGATTAGAGAAACGAGAGGCCGTATACAAAGAGAAGCTAAGCCTTACACGAGCAACATCGGCAAAACAGAACGAGAAGAAAACTACAAAGAAGGCGAAGTCTTCTACTACGACCAAGAAGACTAAGAGTTCTATTACGGCCAAGAAGACTAAGAGTTCTACTACGGCCAAGAGGACTAAGAGTTCTACCACGGTTGGTATTGGTAGTAATTATGTTTCTCATACACCTTCAGGCAAATGGATAGCAAGATATTATCAGATCGGTGTCAAAACACATTACATTGGCACATTTGACTCGGAAGAATTGGCACGACAGGCTTGGGATTTAGTACATTTCTATCTCTCTGATGATGGTCCGCATGATAAGGAGAATGTTAGTGAGATTATCGATTTGGCTCGTACAGTGGCTTTAAATGATGGTGAGCCTGTTTCAGCTTCTCTACCATTAAGTCTGCCGTTTCCAGAGTGGCTCCAAAAACGAAAGTTAGCTTGGTCCGCGTCCCGAAATGAGAAGAAGAAGCGCAAGTGCACAGATACAGCAGTATCTAATTCATCCGATGTTCAAACCACCATGCCACAGAAGCCGAAGCGGCAGAAGAAGATGAAGAATGATGACATGCCAACCAAGCCTTGTTCGAATTGCGGCGCGGAAAAGAAGAAGTGGTCTTTTGTTGCAGGAGAGTGGAACAAAGACAGTGGCCGTCAATGCAAAGTATGTACAGAGAAGAAACCTAACCCTATTACTTCTACATCTAGAGTTCAACAAACGATGGCTGCCAAAGTGAGCTCTACATCCGCCTCCTCTACACCATTGCCACCTCGCGGACCACCCGTGCCAAAAAGTATCATGGAGGATCTACTACCCAGATCTTGATTATCGATAGTTTTTAGTTTTGTAGGCTAATACTACCTATTAATGCACATATATAGACTCCCTTTCTACTATAACATATTGTATTCTCATGTTAGATTAGCCTGAAAACTATTTGCACCCACCAACAATTCTTTGCAGATGATGAAACTTATTCTCGAGAGTAATGGAAACTTCAGTAACAAATTCCAATTTCCACCGCAAAGCCGCAAAGTATAGAGACAGAGATCAGAGATTAATAGCAGAGCGACCATATCATATAATCGGATTATATACTTGGCAGACAGTTTAATTTTTGCAATAGATCGGTGGCGACGTGGTATCCTGATTATTATAAATAAGAAAAGTAAGCTCATTGCAATACATTGAAAAAATAACAATAACGGATCATAGACTGAGAATTCGATATAATCTTTGCCATACAATATCATTATGAGGACAAGAACTATATTCCTATCGACTACATCCACATCAATACTATTAATTCTGGGTATACTATCAACACTTAATATATCCACACTCCATACAACAGTCTACGCCGCTTCTGATAACGATAACAATGAACAATCTAAATCAGCCCAAAACTCCATTGTATCAATACCAACCATTACTACCCAATTCCAAACACCACTAGTAAACACAGGTCCAATAGAAGACGCTACATGCAATGTAGAACAATTAGAACAAGTGAATGATAATCAATTACATGTCATACTCGAAGAGTTAACTAAAACTGCATTCTTTCGAAGTTTTGCAGTTGATTTAGAGACTGGTTGTCCTTTAGCGCAGTGGGATACTAAGAAGAAGAAGAAAAAGAATGTTAGTGGCGATAACAAGAAGGATAGTAGCGGTACATCTTCAACTTCTACTGCCGGTGGTGAGAAGAGTGAGTTAAAAGTACCAACAACCTCAGACAGTAGTAAGCAATCCTCTACTGAGTCATCTGAAGAAGAAGAGGGATGTGCAGGTGGATTACCTGATTTAGATCCAGATGCTGAACCAGCCTGTAGTGTAGATTTGGGTGGTAGTGATAATCCTTTCTCTTCTGCTGCAGGTGGAGGAGGTTTCGGTGGCAGCAGCTCTTCTGCAACTACAACTCTACCTTCTACCTCTGACGGTGAGAGCAGTAAGACAGAAAACGAAGAAGAAGGAGATGACGAGTTTGAATGTACAGGTGGTAAAGATGAATTGGATGATGATGCCGAACCATTATGTTCACTTGCCACAGATGACAGTGCTGCTCAAAACAATAATTTTTTTGGCGGCGGCAGCAGTAGCACATCTTCTACTTCTCCCAATCCAACATTTGACTCAGCAGCACTTCATTCAATATCACAACGTATAGCCAATCAAGATTCAACATGGGATTCTGAATCACAACAGAATACATTTGTATGGAATCAACCTTCTGATCCAGTTGTTGAGAATCATGATGAACCATGCGACACGGATGAGTTGGGTGGTAATTTACCAGAAACATTTTGGTTAGACATGTGTTCCCAAATCCAGGCTGGAGATGGATTATCTATTGTCAACTTGCAATTAAATCCAGAACGGAATACGGGATATAACGGTACACATATTTGGAATGCCATATATGAAGAGAATTGCTTGGCATTAGATGGTAATAGTGATGCCGAAATGTGTTACGAAGAACGGGTATTATATCGATTATTAAGTGGATTGCATACCTCAACTACATTATCAATTGCCAAGAATTATTATCCACCAAGTAAGAAGAAGGGACGTGTAACGTGGGAAGCTAATCCACAATACTTTATGGATAAGTTTTCGGATAATCCTGAACATTTACGGAATTTACATTTTTCCTATGTGGTATTGTTACGAGCATTGAAGAAGGCTTCGCCATTCCTTTACAACTTTGAAATCAAGACGGGTGATATATTAGATGATGAAATGGCAACAATCTTATTGAGAAGATTGTTAGATTCATCAATATTGCGAAGTTGCTATGATGTGTTCACGGCATTTGACGAGAGTCTAATGTTTAAGGAGCAAGAGACTGCCATATCACTACAGGAGAATTTCAAGGGTGTATTCCATAATGTTAGCTCCATCCTCGACTGTGTTCAGTGTCAGCAATGTAAGTTGCATGGTAAAATGGCAATGCTTGGGTATGGCACAGCACTCAAGATCTTGTTCCTACCGGACAACATCATCGGCATGTCCTTGTCAAGGAATGAGATTGTGGCGTTTCTAAATACAATTGCCAAAATGTCTGAAAGTGTTCGAGAGGTTAGAGAGTTGACAAGCATGTATTGGAGTACTCATACTAGACTAGAAAAGTCCGAGGGTTCAACTGGTGGTAGTGCTTCCATTTCGTCGTCAACAGCGGGGATAGATGGAGTAGACGTATTGGATGCTGCCGTGGGTGCAGTCTCATCTCTTGCAAATCAAGGACTTATTGATGAATCATCAGAAGCCAAGCTCATACAGCAGGCGTTTCAACGGAATCCCGATCTCATGGTACTTTCAAAGCATTATGGCAATGATTTACGCAAGTTTCTCAACTTCCTGCCTAACGTTGATAGTCATGTTGTGGTTGGCTCTGATAATGGAGAGCCAGATGCCATTGTTGTAGGCACTGGCCTTGCTGGTTTGGCTGCAACACTCAACATTTTAGATCGAGGAGGACGAGTGACCTTGATCGAGAAGGAAAAGCGAATGGGAGGCAATTCCAACAAGGCATCATCGGGTATTAATGCATGCTGTCCTCAAAACTCAACATATGGTGATGACCTCGACACCTTTAAAACGGATACTACTAGATCAGCAGGTTCATCAGCCAAATCGCACTTGATTGAAACATTGGTTGAGAATAGTGAGTCGGCAGTTCAATGGCTAAAGGAGCGTGTGGGCGTCGACTTATCAGTTCTAGCTCAACTCGGTGGACACGGTCACAAGCGTACACACCGTCCAAGTAGCGGTATGGTCGGTGCTGAGGTAATATATAACATCCAACGAGCCGTGAAGAAGTACGAAAAGACTGGCAACTTGAAAATATACATGGATACACGTGTTACAAATATCACGAAGAATGATGACGGTGCAGTAGTTGGTGTCGATGTCATGACAACGACAAAGGATGGCGAACATAAGCACTTGTCACTTACAGCACCGAATACAATCCTTGCCACTGGAGGTTTTGCCTCTGATCGTAGTCATGGCTCCTATTTGGAACAGTACCGACCAGAACTTATGAAGATGCCGGCCACGGCAGGTGAATTTAGCACAGGAGATGGAATTACCCTTGGCACTTCCGTAGGAGCAGGCTTGGTGGATATGGAGAAGGTTCAAGTTCATCCAACGGGATGGGTCGACCCCAAAGACCCTTCGAATCCAGGAAAGGTATTGGCTGGAGAGCTCATGCGTGGAGTTGGTGGTATCTTGATGAACAAAAGTGGAAAAAGGTATGTTTAGATTCTCAATATTATGTAATTTGTGACAAGAAAGATCTAACTTTCTTCTTTCTTGTTATTTCTCTGTTGTTTCTTTTGTAGATTCTGCAATGAGCTGGGAACGAGAGCTTATGTCACAGATAAGATGCTCAGCCATGATAGCAGATATGATCAATCGAAGAAATGGAATGTCAATAGTGAAGTTCCTACCTTTTCTCTTGTGCTGTCATCTTCAGCAGCTGACGGTGCAAGGAAGCATGTCGATCATTACATGAACAAGGGTTTGTTAATAAAACTTGATGGTGTTGATGAACTTGCCAAGTGGATGAATGTATCGGCCTCGATACTCAAGGGTACTCTTCAGAGATATCAAGATGATGCCGAGAATGGCACAGATCAATGGGGCAAGACATCTTTCTCAGGTGTCCCTCAAACTAGTTTATCTGACGAAGTCTTTTATGCAGGAACTGTCACACCAGTCCTACATTATTGTATGGGAGGATTGACTATTGATAAGCAAGGTAATGTCTTGGATGAAGACAAGAATGTTATTCCTGGACTTCATGCTGCTGGTGAAGTATCTGGCGGTGTACACGGAGACAACAGACTCGGTGGCAATTCATTATTAGAATGCACTGTATTTGGTACGATAGTCGGGAAAAAAGTGCCCATCAGACCACGTGCCTCTATTCAACAGATAAATCAAAATGATGGAATGAATAAACAGACGATAGAAATACCCAAACTTACCATGAATGATGTAGAACAACACAATACAGAAGAGGATTGTTGGATAGCAATACACGGCAAAGTGTACGATTTGACTGACTTTGTTGAAGAGCATCCTGCAGGTCCGGAATCAATAATAGAGCTTGCAGGAAAAGATGGTACTGCAGAATTCGAGGCTGTACATGGTGAAAATATCCTAGAAGACTTTGATCCTGTTGGTATACTATAAGGTTGTTCAGATTAGAAGACTCTTCATCGTCGGGTAGTAACAATTATAGATCATCAGTTATTACGAGTTACATATATACGTATATCTATTGCACCTTTGCTTTATCATCTCCACCACTAATGAAACCTAAATAACCCAAGGAGAGGCATTGGAGAGAACAAATCACAATGAACCCCATCATCGATGCTCCAGCTTGTACCATTTCTGATTCCGATACGATCAATAAGTAAGTTGTGAATATAGCAGTGGCAAACAAGAACTTGAGCATGAATTTATCATCAGTATAGACCGCCCGAAGCTTGAGAACTACTAATGCACAATGGTTGAACCCCCACATCGGCCACAACCACTGTGCGGCAGCTGGATGAACTGTTAATAATGAGATGATCTCATCATCTCCAGGGAGGATACTTTTGTGTGTTGCTACAATATCTCGACCCGCAGGGATAAGTATAACAGCACAACTGAAGTAGGCAATGACCTTTGCAATAGAAGTAACAGAGTAGTTGTTCATCTTGGTATAGTATCTAATAGATCAGTATAGTATCGACTACTATTTGGTGATTGTTAGTAAAAGAGTTGCAAAGATAATGAGACATATTGACAGCTGTCACGTACGATTGTTTCTTTGTAAAGATACGGTAGAGTCTTAGTTGTAATAATAACTAAGTATCAGCCTGTGCCTACTAGTTTATCAATATCTCTACATACCTACGATAGTTAGGTGTCTACTAAACAATAGAGGTTGGGGATAGACTATGCAGTTTTGGTATTCGGCGGTGGTATTATTAATATTAGGTAGTAATAATCTCGTATCGGCAAGGATACAACACTTCTCTACTTTTGTGCACCAATCTCATCAACCAAAGTTAACAACACGTCAGGATAGGACTAGGATTAGGAAGGTATCACTAGCCTTTATTGATAGAAACAAATCTTCAAGTAGTATGACCTCATTAAAAAGCAATAAAGGCGATCGTAGTGATGCAGAGGTATATCAGGAGTTTATATCGGCTGCGGTAGACTTCAGTAGTGTATATGTGAGAAATGGATTAGTTACAGGTATGTGAATATCTTTAATTGCAATTGTCATTATGGTGTGTTTTTATTCGACTCTCAACTATATTTCTATACATATTATAGCAACCAGATCAGTCCGAGATATTGATACCAACACAAGACGTCAGTTTCTCTACAACATACCACTACCAACAACACAAAGCAATACTGATGATCAACAACCACCATTTATCTCACCTCCAATGGAACTACCAACAAAGATTAAAGCACGCATACCATCTCCAACTGGTGACAAAATTGCAATACTAGTAGAGGAGAATACTCCAACAATCAGTGGTGATAAATCTACAGAAAGTAAACGATTTGTGTTTGAGATATGGACAAATAATGGTCATAGTTTAGTTAATCGGATTTTGTTACCAACAGAGAAACATGGACCAGTTTGTACAGACTTTGCTTGGTTTGGTGGCATTAGTTGGAGTCCAGATGAGACTGCCTTAGTTTATACTGCAGAAGTAAACAAACCAAAATCTAAATCCTACTTTGCAACATCTAAAGAAGAAGAAGAAAGTAATAGTCCAATAGCTGGTGGTCAATACACATTAGGAGTTGGAAAGAGTGAGGATTGGGGTGAAAAGTATGGAGCAACTGCACTGCTTGCATTATTCTGTTTAAATGTTAACACGGGAAAGATTGGCAAAGTGGAAAATGTGCCTCGATCAGCAAATGATTCATCAACATTGAAAGGGTATGTGTTAGGACAACCAATTTTTAGCCCTTGTGGAACATCAGTAGTATATACTGGATGGGACGCTGGTGAGGGAGAGGGAATGCCACGTCGACTAGGAGCAATCTACTGCTTCCAACGTCCATGTAAATTATATGCCTCGTCGGTTAGTGAGTTGCTTAATACTCTTTCAACATCTGATAATGAAACGACACCAAAAGAAGATGATTCCTACACCTGCCTTACACCAAATGATAGACTTGCACGATCACCAAGATTCTCAAAACCAGATGGAAGTACATCTAAATTAGCATATCTTTGCAACACGAAGGGGTTTGATACTCATGGGGGGTGTATGGCCTTACACATGAGTGATTGGGATATGGATAAAGGAATAGTTGTGGATGGCTCACGAAAAGTTGTGGTAGACGTAGTTCAGTTACCTGGAGAACGAGAGATTGATAAAGTGGAAGTATCAGATATCAAATTTCCAGGATTGTTCTTACATCAACTACGTCATGACTGCTTCTCTCCAGATGGAAAGTACATTGTCACAACTACTGAATGGGGCTCTGTCAATAAGATAGTGGCAATATCACTCGATGATGGATCCGTATCTCCGATCAACTTTGATCTCTTGAAGAGGGAAGATGGTATTGATAGCAAGGCTCAACAGTTCTTAGGTTTCACAGATGACGGAGGAGCAATTGTATCTCAGAGTGAATCAAACCGACCAACAATACTTGGCTACTTGCCACCTACATTCATCGAGGATACCTCAAATGCAGTGTCCTCTCAAGTCCTGGCCGATCTACCACCAATATCATCCACTTCATTCTCATCTCTAAAGACGAGTTGCAATTCAGTCGACGGATTTAGCTACCAAATAATGACCACACAGCCCGAGCACGGAGATGTTAAGGTACCAGTAGGGATGATACTACTTCTTCCAGATGACGTGGGAGATGACGAGAAGCTTCCTTTGATCGTAGTGCCACACGGTGGTCCTCATACGTGCATGTCAACTTCATACTTTCCTACCTATGGCTTCTTGTGCAAGCAGGGAAGGTATGCCGTCCTTCATGTGAACTTTCGAGGTTCTACTGG
>Ga0214479_100199_pt1 | contig 37698 bp, 33 predicted proteins | sample M1_20Mar14CPVII9_5_FD_165054 | JGI IMG/M metagenome (GOLD analysis project Ga0214479, IMG submission 165054) | Marine eukaryotic communities from Monterey Bay, California, United States - M1_20Mar14CPVII9sort6BwellE14 | ecosystem: Environmental > Aquatic > Marine > Unclassified | place: USA...
AATCACTTGGAAGTAGAGCTCCCATGAGTCCAGAAATTAACATTCCCAGAAGAAGCCACGGAGCCAGTCTCGCCCAAATTGTCCAACATTCTAAAAGCCTTTTCGAATTTATCGTCACTGTCGTCCTTTGGATTTGGTTCGATTCGTCACTAACTCTCCGAAACTCGATAAATCGTTGCGTTTTGTTTAAAATTGCCGCAGCGTCCGGTAGTTCTCGAATTGCTCTGGGCCGAAGCGGGGTTGTCCTGCAGAGCGATAGCGGTTTCTTGCTGGCTTAGCTAGGTGATGAAATTTATTCCGCTAAGATAAGTAAATGCTTTTAGAATGTTGGACAATTTGGGCGAGACTGGCTCCGTGGCTTCTTCTGGGAATGTTAATTTCTGGACTCATGGGAGCTCTACTTCCAAGTGATTGGATTCGGAGGCGTTTTCACGGATATTCGGGAGTATTTCGAGCGGTTCTGCTCGGCATTCCCCTGCCGCTTTGCTCATGTGGTGTAATTCCGGCTGGCGTTGGTTTACGCCAGCAAGGAGCTAGCAAGGGAGCTGCCCTTGGTTTTCTTATCAGCACCCCGCAGACGGGGGTCGACTCAGTGTTAGTGAGCGTTTCCTTTTTTGGTTGGCCATTTGCGATAGTAAAGATGCTTGCTGCTGCGGTGACTGGTTTAGCCGGCGGCTGTTTATTGGATCTTGTTGAACCTGAGGTTCCGCTCTCGCCAGAGACGGTAGACAAAGCGGGGGCTCTTCCGTGTGTTACTGTTGATCGACCATCCCAACGGCGTAGCTGGTTGGAGCGATTTAAAGAATCGAGTGTCGAAATTCTTCGGTCGATATGGGTTTGGCTGGTTTTCGGCGCGTTAGTTTCGGCATTGATCAATCAATACCTTCCAGTGGTTTGGGTGCAAAACCTGGAGTCTTTAGGCTGGCTTCCCTCAATTTTGGTCGTATTGCTGCTATCAATTCCGCTTTATGTTTGTGCAACGGCTTCAGTTCCAATTGCTGCGGCATTGGTTTCAAGCGGCCTCTCTCCGGCGGCAGCATTAGTTTTTTTGATGGCTGGGCCAGCTACGAATGTCTCGACGATTGGCGTTATTTATGGTCGGTTTGGCTGGAGATCGGTAATCGTTTATTTGGTTACCATTTTGGTTGGCAGTATCGGTGTCGCCTGGCTGTTTGATGGGTTTTTGTTATCCGATGTTAGTCAGGGCATGGTTGCGAATCACCACGTTTTGTCGTTCTGGGAGTCAGCTAGCGGGATTGTACTTTTGTTCTTGGTCGGCAAATTTGTGGCGGCTGATCTGAAAAGGTTCTTCACCACAAATCGAATGGTCGACGGGGATGTTAGCGAAATGACCTTAGATGTCATCGGAATGACGTGTGGTAATTGCGTGCAGCGGGTCGAAACCTCGTTGCAGCAGATTGCTGGAATTCAGAAGGTGGTAGTTGATTTAAAATCGGAAACGGCGACCATTTGGGGGGATCCGAATCCGAGCGAGGTAATTGATTGCGTGGAACGGTTAGGGTTTCGAGCGACGAACCAACTTCAAGGGAAGTGAAATAAGATGGACCAGAGTGAGAGGGATAGAAAGCGCATTACCGAATTGGAAAGTTCGATGATGCATTTGCAAAATGATTACGACTCATTGAACGAAGTGGTGCTGGAAAATGTTCAGCGACTGGAAAAAATGAGACTAATCATCGAGCGTCTAGAGAGTCGTCTCCGGGCTAGTTCGGAGTCTGAGCCGGAGCGGAAAGCGGAGGATGAAGTGCCTCCTCATTATTGATCTTTTTGTTGGAGTATTCAGGCGATGCCAAATATTTTTGATTGATAAAACGTTTTGAGTATTCCGTTCAAGAAGAGGCCTTTCGGCAGACGAACAGGATATAGGAAATCAAAGACATGATTGGTGTTTGAACCAAGCCAAGGGTCTTTCGGTTGCTTGATTTCCCAGCCTGTTTCCGTTGCAATTTCGAACTTTCTGGACGCTCTCTCGAATGAAGCTCGCGATAATCTCACGCCAGCCAACCTGTTATAGCACGCGAAGATTGGTCGAATCGGCCAAAGCGAGAGCGCACGAGGTAGAGATTCTCGACACGCTCAAGTTTTCAATTGATTTAGCTGAATGCAACCCGCAGTTGTTTTATCAATCTCAGCGTTTAGGCGAATTTGATGCGATCATTCCCCGGATCGCTGCTTCGATCACTCGATTTGGAACGGCGGTGGTGAGGCAGTTTGAACAGATGGATGTTTTTTCCGCTAATAGTTCTCATGGAATCGCCAATTCGAGAGATAAATTAAGAGCGTTGCAAATTTTAAGCAGGCATCAGATCGGGATGCCGCAAACGACGTTTGTGAAAAACCGCACGGATGTGCTTCCGGCTATTGAGCGAATCGGCGGAGCTCCGGTGGTCATCAAGTTGCTGGAAGGCACGCAGGGCGTCGGAGTGATTCTTGCGGAAACAGAAAAGGTTGCCGAAGCAATCATCGAAACGATGCAGAGCACGCGTCAAAACGTCCTGGTTCAGAAATTTGTTTCTGAAAGTCGGGGGCAAGATATTCGAGCGTTTGTTGTCGGAGATCGTGTGGTCGCCGCAATGCGCCGAATTGCGATGGGAAATGAGTTTCGCAGTAATGTCCATCGCGGGGGGAGAACCGAAGCTGTTGATTTGACACCGGAACAAGAGAGAACTGCGGTTCGAGCGGCTCAAATAATGGGCTTGCGGGTGGCTGGAGTGGATATGCTCGAATCGTCTTGCGGACCGCAAATCATGGAGGTTAATTCATCGCCTGGTTTAGAAGGAATCGAGCGGTGTACCCAGCTCGATATTGCTGGAGCGATCATCGACTATTTGGCTGCTCAAGTCGACTTTCCTGAAATCGATATTCGACAACGGTTGACTGTTAGCCAGGGGTATGGCGTTACCGAGATACACGTTCCCGAAGGATCGGAGTTCGTTGGGAAAACCATTGACGAATCAGGATTATTGGAGCAAGACATTAACGTGTTAACGCTTTACCGTGGTACGACGGTGATTCCCAACCCGCGATTGAAACGCCGGCTGGAAGCGGGAGACCGGATGTTGTGTTTCGGGAAACTGGAATCGATGCGATCGATGATTCCTGCGAAGACGCAACGCCAGCGCCGGCCAACCATTCAGGGGTTGGCCAGCGATGCAGAGAGGAATTACCCACGCCGATTTGCTGCCTGATCGGGATCCGTTGAAAGGCTGAGCCGCCGGTTAAGATTCGACCGAGTCCAGCCAGTTCCATTGGTCTTGCGTGGTCCCGTCAAACAATCCGAAGAAGGCATTTTGCAGTGCTTCTGTGATTGGTCCACGGGAGCCGCAGCCAATTTCCATGCGATCCACGCTCCTCACGGGGGTGACTTCGGCAGCAGTTCCTGTCAAGAAAATTTCGTCAGCGACATAGAGGAGTTCCCGCGGGATTTCTTGTTCGATCACTTCGAAATTGAGGTGTCGCGCCAGAGTTATTACGGCGTCGCGCGTGATTCCGTCGAGAATCGCAGCGGAGAGTGGCGGCGTAAAGATTTTACCATCTCGGACAACAAAAATATTCTCAGCAGACCCTTCGCTGACTGTCCCCCGTGCGGTTACCGAGATGCCTTCGGCAAAACCATTTCTCCTCGCTTCGCCTCCGATTAGTTGTGCGTTGAGATAGTGTCCACCAGCTTTTGATAAGACCGGCAGTGCGGCACTGGTGGTCCTGGCCCAAGAAGAAACGCAAACATCGATTCCGTTTTTCAGCCCTTCTTCGCCAAGATAAGTTCCAAATTCCATTGCCGCGATGATGACATCGGTTGGGACGTCTTCATTGGGAACTACGCCAAGAGAGCCTGCTCCCAGAAATGCGAGCGGACGAATGTAGGCTGTTTCAAGATCGTTTTTAGTGATGGAATCGCGACAACCCGCTTCGATTTCGGAAATAGAAAAAGAGAGGGGGTAGCGATATAATTTGGCAGAATTAAAAAAACGTTTGATATGAGCGTCGAGTCGGAAGATGCATCGCCCGTTGGGGGTCGCGTAGCAGCGAATTCCTTCAAACACGCTCGAGCCATAATGGAGTGCGTGTGACATGACATGAACGGTAGCGTTTTCCCACGGAACCATCTCGCCATTCATCCAGATGTACTTGCTGTTTTTCATAGTTTTTACCAGTGTTGCGTTCGAGTTTTCAAATTGTCGCAATTCCGGCCAAACGGCACAAGTTTCACTTTCGAAAATTCTTGCCGCAGTCCCTTTAAACCACGATGTGGATCAAAGATCGGATTGCTCGAACGCTGCTTTGGGGTGGCTGTTTAGCGATTGCGACGTTCGCCTTGCTGCTGTTGCCAATCTCCGAATTTCTTTATCATGGGAGAGGCAGATCAAACGTCTGAATTGCGGTATTGTGAAGTGCGATCTTGTGAAGATCAAAAAGCGAAATGAAGGAAATGCAGTGAGCCTGGAAATGAAGCAGTTGTTGGCGACGATGCCGCAGGTGGGAAAAGTGGAGTGGATCGGTGTGCGGCCAGGGCGTCGCGAGCCACTGGCTGTTCTGCCATCAGTAGACGTAAGTCTGGAAGGCCTTGTTGGAGATCGTTATCGAGGTAAGTCTGGCGGTCCAAGAATGGTGACCCTGATCCAACAAGAACACATCGCGACTGTAGCAAGTATTTTGAAAATCGAAGCGATCGATCCTGGATTGCTGAGACGTAATCTCGTCGTTTCGGGCATTAACTTGCAAGCTCTCAAAAAGAGGCGAATTCAAATCGGCGGGGCGATTCTTGAAGTTACGGGAAACTGTCCCCCCTGCAGTCGCATGGAAGAAAACCTTGGGAGTGGTGGATACAACGCAATGCGCGGCCACGGGGGAGTTACCGCAACCGTTATTCAGGGCGGCACGATCAATTGTGATGACCCGGTTAAGTGCTTAGCCGAGGCGACCAACGAGCAGTGAAGTCACTTTGCTTTTACGATCATTGCCGGCGGTTCTGTGCCTTCTGGAAAAAATTTCAAGGAAACAGAGTTCACGCAATGCCGAATGTTTTTCTCAGTCTTTCGCTCGCCTTCAAAAACATGACCAAGATGACCATCGCAATTTTGGCATAAAATTTCTACCCGGTATCCATCGGCGTCAATTTCTCTTCGGACTGCTCCCGGGATCTCGTCGTCAAAACTTGGCCATCCACAGTGTGCCTCAAATTTGTCATCAGAGCGGTAAAGTTTGGCGTTGCACCGGCGACAGGCGTAGACGCCTGACTCGGTCGTCGCGTTGTACTCTCCCGTATTCGGACGCTCTGTTCCTTTGTCAAGAATCACACTGGCTTCGAAAGCGGTAAGTTTGTTGTACTCAGCAGGCATTTCTTTCTTCTTTTCTTTCTCGACGACCTCTGTTTTAGGAGTCGCGGTAGCAGGATTCGCAGTATTAGTAGTAGCCGTGATGGGGTTTTTGGTCACACTCACGGTTCCGGTTTCTTCTTGCTTGACCGGTTGGTTATTTAAATAAAAGACCAACGCAGTGAGCAAGGAGACTAATAATCCGGCTCCGATGATTTTATTTTGGGTCATGGCTTTATACTCTCGACTAACTGGTTCATTCGCTTGCGATTGACTCCGAGATCTGAATGACCGACTCGCGAGGCTGAGCGAAATTGGATTACTGAGTTTTTATCATCAACGAAGAACTCCACATCGTCAATGAACCGAAAGATTAATGATTTGAATTCATAATGCAAATAGTATTCCGTCTCACTAATTAGCGCAGCTCTGGGCCAGTTTAATTTGATTGCTTGTTTAATCTTGGAAATTGCCTCCGAGGGAGTGCCGCTAAACGCAATCGGGTCCATTCTCTTTACAGGATCTGCCGCTTGAGTCGACACACAGTTGGGGGTATCTGGACAAGCAGCGAGTTGACCGGCGCTGACACCTAGGTTGTCGGGTTGTTTGGAATTCATGCTAATGGCGAATAGACCAATTAAAGATAAGACCATCACGGTAAGAAGATTACGAGTGATTCGGGATGAAGAAAAGCGAACGCGGGTTTTCTTCTCGGTCGGGGGTGGATCGGTGCTTGAATTCATCTAGGTGGTGTTTCGGAGTAATTAAAAACGTGTACTTACGGTACGAAAAAGATAATTTATCCGACTCGTTACTGAAAACAACTTAATAAAAGGATTGCCACCGACACAACCACTAATAAAAAGAGTACGGTTCCAAGTAGCTCCCCATTCTGCCCTTTTTTACAAATTAGAAAGTCATTCGAAATTAAATTGAGTTTTTCTTTTTGTTCAACCGGATTATTAAAAACCCAAATCTGTGTTTTCTTGTTCTGCTTTCTCTCACGTTCGTCGTCTAATGCCACGCCGAACACTTCCTGCCAGTCGGTAACCACGTCGCCGTCCGCTTCAAGGTTGCTATTGTCGAGTGGGTGATATTTGACCCTTGCGCAAAACCTAAAAACCTGCACCCAGCCGGGCCGTTGGATGGCGTGAAGCTCTAGTTCTTCAAATTTTGCGGTCTTTCCGGCAAAGCCGTTGTTGTTCAGCCAGGACCGAACATCTGCTTCAGTGGATCGATTAGAAATGGTTAGAGGCATTTATTTTTAGCTTAGTTATTTGCATTCGGTTGGTGGTTGTCCGGCCGATTTCTGCGGCCCGGTTGTTGCATTGAACGGCTAACCCTTATGACACTGAACTGACCGACCGCCACATGTTACCCGTCGTTTTATTGGTGAATTCACAATCGTTTCGCCGTGACGATCTCTTTACAAAAATCGGTTAAACAAATTAAGATGCGGACAGGATTCGGGAGCGCAGGAAGCAATGGGGTGGAATTATGATTGATGTTTGTTTGTCGGTTGCGTTAATTCGCAAGACTTATAACGAAAAACTGAAGTGGCTTGCACGGCTAGATCCGGCAACCAAACAGCTGAATTTTATTATCGGTGAGAGACTTGAGGACGAATCATTTCGTGAGACGACGATTCGCGAAGTGGCTTGGTCGCTTTGGTTGGATCGAAAACGCGACTTTCTTGTTTCCAATATGGCTCAGATGAATTTGGAGTTTGTTGACCGAGTGCCTGGTCACTTTCAAAAGAGTCGCGTTGCGGTTTCGTTCTTTAACGTGGAAGTATACCGAAAAGACGTTGTTTCAAAACTCGAACGTCAAGGCGACAATTTTTGGGTGACGTCGGATGAGATTTGCAATGGTATCAGTCAGTGTGGACGTCGATTTGACCCAATCGTTCCCTATTTAATTAATCGTTCGAGTGTGATTCAGTATTGGGAATCCTCTCAGTAAACTACCTCATTAGGGCATCCGCCACGCGGCCTCTCTCTGCTCTGGCCCCAAGCCACCCACCCCTGTGAACTCGGAGGTTTGCGTGCGGCAGATTCTAGTTGCCGGTTTGGGTTGCGTTCGGCAAGTTACCGGTTGCCTCTGAAGACAGCACCGGTGGACTCGTGATTTGATCGAGATGGGTCATCTCACGTTGAAGAATCTTGAGGAGCGTCTGCAGGAAGGCAACGACCATAGGTCCAATAACGATTCCGATAGGGCCGAGCGTGGAAACTCCGCCGAGAACACTCAGCAGAGCGAAGAGGGGGTGGATGTTAGATTGGCCGTGCAAGATGTAGGGTTTGATCACGTTATCAGCCATTGAAATAATAGCGATCCCATAAATTCCCAAACCGATCGCGGCCGTGACGTTGCTGTCGAAAAAAAGTAAATAGAAACAGCATGGAATCCAAACAGCAGCGGCGCCCACGAAGGGTACCATTGCTAACATGGCTGAGACCACGGTCAGCAGAAAAACTGAATCGAAGCCCGTGAAGTAAAAGCCAATTCCAGCCAACAGGCCCTGAGCCAGTGCCGAGGCGAGTGTCGCGACAACGACAGCCCGACTGACTGTTCCGAACTCGGCGACAAGTTCTTGTTCGTGTGCGTCATCGATTGGGGAAAGGCCTTTGAAAGCTTCAATCAATCGCGGTCCGTCCAGCAGGAAAAAGTAGAGCCCAATGACCATGATCGCCGCCCCGACAAGCAGATTGCCGGCGTAGCTAACACCAGCTCCTGTTAATTGAAGTAATTTATCCTGGAGGAATCCGACCACCGAGTTGGCATAAGATTCTGATTCCTCGTCGGAGGGATTAACCAGTTTGATTAGCCAGGCTCTTGCTTTTCCGCCGAGTAGTTCGGATTCAAACAGATCGAAATGAGTGACGGTCTGATTGATTTTGTCGTGATAGTTAACGATTGCCTGATTGCGACTTTGCCCGGTCTCGATCGAAGCTGCTGGGATCGCTTCGTGCAGGGTTCGTGCTTCGATTAGATCTGCGGCGAACAAATCCCAGGTTGAGCGGGATTCGAGTGGAGTTTCATCAAGTTCACCTCGAATTGGCCAGTCTCGTCCTGTCACGCGAGCCAGCTTTTTTCCAGCCTCTTCAATTTCAAAGAGACTGATTTGGAATCGATCTTCATCGGTCGGGGAAAACGAAGTCGATGATTTTAAAGCGGTTAACTCTGTTCCAATTTTTCGCAATTCATTCTTGCAAGGCATGTCCAGTTTTAAATCGGATCGAACTTGGTAAAAGCCATCGGTGATTTTTGTTGCGTTGAAGTCGTTGTAGACTTGCTTTCCTTCGATCGCTGCCATGAAAAATATGACTGTCAGTGGGGCCAGTACGGTGAGTAACACGCTAAGAGTCGTCAACGCAGCGGCCAGTTTTTCCCGCCCACCCGACTTATTGATAATCCAGCGATGCAGCGGTCGAAATACAACTACAAGAATCGCCGAAAGGAATAGCGGGATTAGAAAGTGAGCCATAACCTCGTAAAACAGAAGGCCAACGATCGCAATTACACCGAGCAACAAGCCAAACGAAATGTACCTTGAGACATTGGATTCGGACCGTGCAGCCGATCCTGCATTGGTCCGTTTGTCAGTGTTTAATTTCGGTTTGGGACTCGCGGGGCTGGGCTTGCGTTTTCGTTTCTTTTTGCTCATCAGTAGTTTTCGAGTTGCGTGTGTATTTGCAGCGAGTGACCCATCATGTTGCCAATCGCAGATGTCTCAAAGTTCTGACGACAAGCAGTTTTCAAAAAACGTATTGAAAGTTAGGCAGCATCATTTCTTAGTCGTTGGTTGCCCACTGCGTTGGTTGCCCACTGTTAATGCAAGCCAAAGGTCTCTCTATTGCCGTGAGCCGGGGGTGATTTTTAATTCAATCCGTTTGCCGTTCCGGAGAACGGTGACGGATGTCTCTTCTCCGATTTTTATGGCATCGATAATCGCGGTGTAGTCGTAGATGTTTTCAATGCTTTTGCCAGCAAGTTCAACAATAATGTCGCCGCCTTTGATCCCTGCTTTATCTGCTGGGGCACCTTTGGTTACATCTGAAAGTTTGACTCCAACGACGTCCTCGCCATAGGCAGGGACACTTCCAAGATAGGCGCGAAGCCCACCTTTGGGAGCGTCTTGTGATGCCGAAGATTGTTCGATGTAGTCGGGGGCTTGGTCGGTGGTCGCAAGTGATCTGGTGATGAGTCCCATCAGGCGAGCAATTCTTGCAGCGTCTGGGTAGTTAAGTTTTTCAGGTGTGTCGCGAGGCGTGTGGTAATCGGTATGCGATCCTGTGAAGGCGGACAGGATAGGAATGCCACCGCGATAAAACGAACTGGCATCGGTGGGGAGGTCGGTTTCGTTACTGAGCGTAACGGGAAGTCCGACGACTGCATTCTTAGATTCGATGACCGAAGGCCAGAAACTACTGCTGCTGACGCCTTGAAGAACAAGCTGATCGGTTAGGCGACCGACCATGTCCATGTTGAGAGCAGCAATAATTCCAGTGCTTGGCCGTGAAGCTCCTGCTTTGGGATCTTTGTTGTTGAGGGTGACTTTTTTGACTCCGAGACTTTTGACCATTTCGGAGAGTTCAGTAACGACTTTCGTCTTTGCTTCCGGGTGAGCCTCGATTTGAATCTCAAAATCAGGATAGTTTTTGGCGATGAACTTTAAGGACTCACTGATTTCATCAGTTTTTGCGGTTTCTCCATTTAGCAAAATTCCACCATTGGCATCCACTCCTAGCACGAAGTCATGGGAGGCATCCTGAGTAGCAGGAGTTTCGGTAGGTTGGAGCGATTTGACGTAATTGGCAGACCCATAAAGCCCGAGTTCTTCGCCGGACCAGCCAGCAAAAATTACGTCTCGTTTGAGTTTCAGTTTTCCAGCCCGTTGTTGGGAGACTAGGTACTCGGCAATTTCGAGCATTGCGGCAACACCCGAGGCATTGTCATCTGCGCCGAAGTGGATGTTGTTTTGCTCGTCTTGTTTCGCAAGGCTGCTGCCAGATTTGCCAGCGCCGAGATGGTCAATGTGTGCTCCTACGATTACCGCGTCCTCGCTCGGAGTATCCCCGGCGAGGAGTCGGCCTACTACATTGCGTCCTTTGCCTGTGATTTTTTCGATATCGATCTCTGTTTTGAGCTTGCTGCCTTCGAGGTTGAAGCCCATTACCGGTGATCCGTCATCTAATCGGTTTTGGAGTTTTTGGATGTCTTTGCCAGCCGCTTCCAGGATTTTTTGCCCGACCTCATCTGTGACGCTGATCGCTGCAATGCTGGATCCACTGGGGGAGAAATCATTTCGCAGAGGGACCAATTGCTCCCGAACCTGTGAATTAGGACCGCTGACAACGATCACACCTTTTGCGCCTTGCTGTCTCGCATGAAAAATCTTTTTGTGAAGTTCAGCGTGTGTTTTGAAAAATCGCCTCCGCTCAGGGGAGACATTTTCAGGAAGGAATCGGTAAACAAAAACCCACTTGTCCTTTACATCGAGATGGACGTAGGAGTCGTATTCTTCTTCTTCGCCTTGTTGCGGGGCGACGATCCCGTAGCCAGCAAAGACGATTTCAGTTGGATCGATCTGGAGATTGCCAGAAAACGAGAGCGGTCTCCAGTCTTGGTTGACTTTGAGTGATTCGGTGTTCCCACCAACGGTGAGTTCGAGTTGGTTTTTGGGCCCCATTTCGACGCCATTAGGGAAGTCGAACTTTTGAAACCAAGTGCCATTGTCACCGGCGGGTTTCAGTCCCAAGTGATCAAGATAGGCCGCGACGTACGCCGTTGCTTTCCGCTCGCCTGCTGAGCCAGTCATTCGGCCACCCAGCTCCTTGCGGCAGAGATAGTCGACATGCCTCATGATATCTCGTGGATCGAAACCAGCACTCGCTTGTTGTGCGGCGTTGAGTCCTGTGTCGAAAGCTGATTTTTCTTCGGGAGACCATTGGTTGTCCGAGGTCCGATTAGCCGAAAGTGCTTCAGATGCCGTCTCGTGATTCCAATCGGCCAGATAAATCTGAGATTCCTTTTTCGGGTTTCGCGTGGAAGTCCAAGTCAGTTTTTTTCCATCCGGAGTGAAGCTTGCAAGGCCGTCAAAGCCGTCGGTGTCTGTGACGCGCACAGGCGGCGATTTGCCGTCTGTGGCTACGAGGTAAAGTTCGAAATTGCCAAATCCATGCCGGTTGGTTGTGAAAATCAGGTACTCTCCCGACGGGTGGTAAAATGGCGCCCAACTCATCGCTCCAATGTTGGTGAGTTGTTTTTGATCACTCCCGTCGATGTTCATTGTCATGATTTCCGCCGTCGCACCAGATTCTGAAAAACGTCGCCAGCAAATACGTTTTCCATCTGGAGAGAAGAAGGGTCCACCGTCGTACCCGGGGACATCTGTCAGCTGCCGCACGTTTGTGCCGTCAGAATTCATGATGAAAATATCCATCATGTAGGCGGGGTCCGTTTCGAAATTCTTTTTTTGTTCTGCCGTAAGTGGCTGGGAATAGCCGTTGCGGTTGGACGCAAACGCAATCAATTTTCCGTCCGGAGAGTAAGAGCCCTCGGCGTCATAGCCAAGCTCGTTCGTTAGTTTTTGGTATTCCTTTGAATTCCGATCGTAAGAAAAGATCTCATAGGTTTCATCGTAATCCCAAGAGTAACGTCGGGCTTGACCGGATTCCCGAAATTCGATTTCCTCTTTTTGTTTGGCCTTGGCCTTCGGGTCGGCTTGGGTCGAAGCGTAGAGGACGAGGTTGTTGTTGGGGTGTACCCATGCGCAGGTTGTCTTGCCGTAGCCCGGCGAAATTGACTCTACGTCACCTGATTCAAAATCGAGTAGGTAGATCTGGAAAAACGGATTGTCGTTTCGTCGCTCACTTTGAAAGGCGAGTAATGAGCCATCGGGACTAAAGTAACCTTCACCAGCCCGTTTGCCTTCGAAGGTCAGCTGCCTAGCATTGGAGATGAACTTGGCTTCCTGAACGCCGTTTGCTTCGGAGGGATCAGAACCGCCTTCTTGTGCCGTTGCGGGAACGCAGTTTGAAAAACTGAGGCTGAGTAGTCCAGCCAGAATGAGGGCAAGAGCGGATTGCTGATTCGCAATGGGGCGAATGAAAGTGATCATTTACAGTTTCCGGTAGTAAAGATTAAAAGGACTGATCGGTGGAAGCTGTGGTGCAGCCAGCCAAAAAATCACGGGATGGCTCGGTAAAACGCAATCCAGCAGTGCGTCCGATTGTATTTGAGTTTGTTTTATCCAATAAGACGCAGAATTGAGAATCTTGGATTTGATTTAGGTTTTGTAGCTTATCACACCTTATAAAACGTCCAGATAGACAGGTTGATGTGGATTTGACCGTGAATTTGCTGCGAAACGGTTAAACGATTTGATCAAAAGTCGGTTTCGGAGGGGTTGCAGCTAGTTGCTGCCAATACGCCGTGGGCAACCCTTACAGGAAAACGGGGGTTGATGACGATTTGTTCGTCACATCTCACGGTAAATCGTTGTTTGTCGGTTGTTCAATCTAGTCTCAACGTTTCTGATGACGATAATAAAGCACGTGCGTTTTACGTTTTAAAGCCGTGATGGCTGAGGATGCCGAAAAGGGTCGGAGCCTCGCTTTCGTGGCAACTGCTCGAGAAATGGGATAATTACGATGATTGCTAATCGAAGCTATGACTGCGTTGTGCTCGGCGCTGGGCCGGGAGGTTCGTCTGCGGCGGCAATCGTAGCAGAGCAGGGATTGTCGGTTTTACTCGTAGAACGCGATAAAATGCCACGTTTCCACGTCGGTGAGTCGTTGATGCCTGAGACTTACTGGCTTTTTGAGCGGCTGGGAATTGTCAACGAACTCGATCGGGTTGGGTTCACTAAGAAATACGGCGTGCAGTTTGTCAGCAGCAATGACCGGGAGACCAAACCGTTCGTGTTTGCCGATCACGACTCGCGACCGTGTAATGAAACTTGGCACGTCGACCGTGCGAAATTCGACCACTTGCTGTTTGAGACAGCATTCAATCGAGGTGCGACTTGCGTCGACGGCACCCGCGTTTTAGATATCGATATCCGGAAAAAATCTCCTCATTTAGTAACGCTCCAGGGAGAAAACGGCAAACAGCAAGAGGTTTCGGCCAAGGTGATCATCGACGCTTCTGGACAGTCGTCGCTACTCGCTAACCGGTTGCAGACTAAAGAGTATTACGACGATCTCCGGAAGGCAGCAATTTGGGGATATTATGATGGGGCTGTGAGAGCGGGCGGCGACAACCCGGAGGTCACCTGCATCCTTCACACGCAGAGCAAAGACGCTTGGTTCTGGTACATCCCGCTTAGCGATGGCACGGTAAGCGTGGGACTTGTGGGGGATAACGATTTCTTGCTAAAGCGAGGCGGCTCACCTGCGAAGACTTTCGAAACAGAAATAAATAATTGCCCAGGTGTAAAACGGCGGCTGCTTGACGCGAAACTGCGCGGCAAGTTCGCGGTCGCGAAGGAGTTTTCTTACACCGTCAAGGAACAGTCCGGCGATGGATGGGTTCTAGTTGGCGATGCCGGTGGTTTCATCGATCCCTGCTATTCTTCAGGTGTCTTTCTTGCTTTGAAATCAGGGGTAATGGCAGGAGAGGCGGTTGCCGAGGGCCTCCACGCCGGCGACACCTCCGCCAAACAACTCGGAAAGTGGACGCGTGAATACGAGTCGGGTGTGAAGTGGATTCGGAAACTGGTCCGCGCCTTCTACACCAAGGAATTTAGTTTCGGGGCGTTTATGAAGGCGCACCCAGAGCATGCAAAAAACGTCACCAACCTTTTGATTGGACGTGTTTTCGAAGGAAACCCGGGCAAGGTTTTCGAGGATATGGATCCATGGATAGAAAAGGCAAAGCGGGGCGAGGATATGGAAATGGCGGCGAGTAACTAACGCCGACCGCCGTTGCCGCCAAAGAGTCCAACCAGCGAGTTCAAACGGTTCACGGTTTTTGGCTGGGTATTTCTTATCTAGAAAACGGTTGGAGCGGCCAAACGGTGCTGCCGATAATTTCTATCCGGGGGCAATTCTGCCGTTGACGCACGTTGGCTGACAAATGGGGCAATTAATGTCGTTTTATTTGTCATGAAACCACCTTCGATTTGTCAGTTTAGGGGTTTTGCAACCGCTTTGCGGTTATCCGGACGCCGCTTCGCAGAAAAAAGACTACTGTTTTGAGTCGTTTAATGGTTGGTATCGCTTCGTTAGAGGCGGTTCATGCCAGTTATTCTCGCTGTTAAACAAGTTTATTAGTACCGTTAGTGCTTTTCCCGTCGGTTTTCGACTTTTAAAAAACTGGTTTGAGCACTGATTTAAACTGTTCGATGCTTGACAATCGGAGGCCTCGCACACTAATATGATGTCTTAGAAATTAAGTTTTCTTATTAAGATGAACAATCGACGCCGTTTAATAAGGTCATATTTTACGACGGCATCGTTCAAAAAATTGGTAATTTTTCTTTTTTATGTTTTTGGAGTGATTTATGAAAAATCGAAGAAACTCTGGTTTCACCTTGGTGGAACTTCTTGTTGTGATTGCCATCATCGGCATTCTCATCGGGATGCTGCTTCCTGCTGTCCAGCAGGTTCGTGAAGCAGCTCGTCGTACAACTTGTATGAACAACTTGCGACAAATTGCTTTGGCAACGCTCAACTACGAGTCGGCCTTCCAGCGGTTCCCTAAAGCTTGGAACGGTGGCGACGATTACGATGCGAACGTTCAAGGTCTTCAGTCTTCTACTACTGGTCACCAGTGGGGTGGAATGTTGGTTCCTGTTCTTGCTTTCATGGAGCAGAACAACGTTTCTCGTTACTTTGAAGAGTACAAAGTTGCGGATGTTTACTGGACTTCAGCCGACATCAACGAGTTTGCTGCTTCACAGAAGATCCCAACATTTGAGTGTCCTTCTGACCAAGCTGAAACACGACGTAAAGTCGGTGGCAGCGGTGACTTCTCGACCTTCTTCTTGCTAAGTGGTCGTGGAAACGGTTGGTGGATGAATGATGCTGGTGGCGATCCAATCGCTAGCCATCACCAGATCACTAACTACACAGGTTGCTCAGGTCGATTGGATTACGATCCAGTTGGCGGAACTGACCCTCGATGGTCACCTTACTACGGTATCTTCGGCACGTGGAACCGTGGATGTAAGATCGGTTCAATCACCGATGGTACTTCTAACACAATCGCTTACGGTGAAGTCACTGGATTTGGTACTGATGCATGCTTCGCATGGACAACCACTCCACAGTGTACTCACTGGAATACAAAGAACTTGGGCGGAACACCTTACCCTGACTACGATGGTCGGTGGTACGTATTCGGTTCACGTCACGCTGGTAACTTTATCAACTGGGCGTTCGGCGACGGTTCTGCACACTCAATCTCTGAGTCGATCAACCCTGATCTCTTGATTCAGTTATCTGGTAAAGCAGACGGTGAAGTTCTGATCAGCACTGATTTCTAAAAACTTGAAAACCACGAAAGGTTTTACGATGCAGAAGTGTTTTTTATTAATGACTTGTTTCCTCCTGGCAATCGCTTGCGGCTGTGAAAATGGCCCAAAAGAGGACCCAGAATTCAAGAAGACGAAAGCCAGCGATGTTGAAGCCGAAAGTAAAGTCGGTAAAAAAGCTGGTGACAAGGGACAGGCTATGGAAGCTCCGGCAATGTAAAACTGGAGTGTAGAGAGTTTTAATTAGTGAGAACTAATTGATGATAAACAAAAGCCTCGCGGTTTACCGCGAGGCTTTTTTTGTTGGTCTAATTTATCGGTGTATCGCTGGTTCCCCGTAAGATGATTTATCGGTCGTGATTAAACCGAGTGTTATTAAACCGAGTGTTATTAAACCGAGTGTTGTTAAACCGAGTGTTGTTAAACCGAGTGTTGTTAAACCGGGAAACCGACGTTGGTGCGGAAGTCGTGCGGTTCCGTTGTCTCAGAAGTCCCCGAGTGTCAGGTGAGCTATTCGATTTGAAGGTCGATCCAGACTAAGCGATGATCCGTCGCATCAATTAGGTTCGCCCCGTTTTCATCCGGCTTAGGCCAGAAAATTCCGCTTGATTTCAGGTTCAGGTTTGCCGAGGGAAGACAATAGTCGAGACGTAAGTTGCCAACCTTGCTATCTCCAAAATCGCTTGTGTCCCACGCAGCATTTCCTTTTTGATTTAGGTTAGCGCCTCCTTGGATCTGCGAATAGTATTTTCCACCGGAGCTCATCGGCGGGGCGTTATCGTTGATTCGAGGATTGTCCGTGAGCAGCCTTGCTGCGTTACTAGTGCTGTCCCCGTCATTTGCGTCCGCGTTCATGTCACCGGCGAGAACAAATAGCTCAGTTTGAGATAAGCCGCCATTACGGCCGTTGTCGTCATAGATATAGTCAGACTTACCCTCGGTAATAAAGTCAGCGAAAAACCTGATTTCGTCGTGGTTGCGGCACCCGTTTCGGTCTTCAGGTCCGTCGAATACCGGTGGAGTAGGATGGGTGACTAGGAAGTGAACCGTTTTCCCTTTAGCTTGAATTGGAATGTCCCAATGGCTTTTCGATGAGAGTCTGAAGTGCTCCATTATTTCAGGAGCGTAGAAAGGTTGTTGATCCTTATTTCGCGGGACAAGCCGTGCGGGCATGTCTTTCCAGAGGAAGTTTTGAAAAGTCCTGACTTCAGGTTCAGCAATTTTGTATTTGGACAGTACAACCATTCCGTACTGTCCCGGGAATTTCCCGAAGCCGAATGCATCGTTCGCAGTTCCCTTGGCCCCATCTCCGTCGAGGTCTTGTTTAGAATCGACACCAGTGTTGACCGCGGCGGAAAATGAAAAACGGTAATGGATCGGTGGGTTTCCGTTTTGTGAGATCGCTAGATAGTTTTTTTGAAAGCCCTCTATTCCCTTTCCAGCTGAGTCATAGTCAAACTCATTGAGAAGAATTACATCAGGCCGAACACGTTGAATTATTTCTGCGATCTTTTTGGGGCTTTCCGAATTTCCATCTGACAACTCTTGCTTAAGTTGTCCTGCCTCAGATCGATAGAAAGAGATATTAAACGATGCGAATCGAATTGTTTCTTTATCTGAGTTTTGAGAGTCCTCAGAGTTCTGAGCAACGCCTTGTCTAATTTCAGGTTGGAGACTTAATAACAAGAGAAATGCAAGGAAGGCGGGTAATAAATATCGTTTAGTAAATTGCATATTTAGTGACCAATGTAGAGGGGCGCAGGTTGCAAATTGGTTTGACCGATGGCTACTTGGAAAGCCCAAAGGTGTACTAAGTAAAAGGGTGTACTAAGTAAAAGGCTTTGCGAGATTTTACGCAAAATGACGCGGTGGCTCCAAGACGAAAACGAACAGAAAAGGCCTGCGGGCACGTGGAGGCGTAGTTTCGAAACCTAGGTGAATTGCTTCAGCGTACTCATGCAGGCTTGGAAATAGGAGGCGCCGAAGAGGTTGAGGTGGTTTAGAAGGTGGTAGAGCTGGTAAATCTTCACTCGCTCTTGCCAGCCCTCCGCGAGCGGCCAGCATTCGTGATAGGCTTCGTAAAAATCGGCTCCGAATCCACCAAACAATGTTGTCATCCCAAATTCAAATTCCCGTTCCGAATAAGAGACCGCCGGGTCAATCAGTACAGGAACTCCGCCTTTTGCAATGATGATGTTGCCTGCCCAGAGGTCACCATGAATGAGTACTGGCGAAGACGAATTGGGTAAGAGATTTCCCACTTTCGAAAGCAATTGATCCGCATGGCGGTTGAATAGTGGAGTAGTGAGTTCTCGGTTTTGAGCCATTCTTATCTGGGGGCGTAATCGGCTTTCGACAAAGAACGTCTGCCAATCGGTAGCCCAGTTATTTAATTGAGTTGTGCTGCCGATAAAGTTGGATTGCGGGTAGCCAAAACGAGCGGCTCGCGTTTTGCGATGCATTTGGGCGAGTCGACGACCGAATTCAATTTCCGAGGTCGCGGTGGCATTCCCTGACTCAATCGCTTCAAGAATGAAAAACGAGATGCCGCATTCAGTTTTTCCTAACCCAATGATTTCAGGCACTCGCAGGGTTTGCGTGGCTCGAATTTCCTCCAGGCCGTTTTGTTCGGCTGCGTAGACGGCTAAATCATGAAGGCTGGATTTTACAAAATATTGCCTACCATCTTCGAGTGTCACAAGAGCGGCGTCACTGATGCAGCCTCCAGTCAATTGTTTCGATGAGGTAATCCTGCAAGGAAGGTTGCGGGACAGATCAAGGTGAGCCTTGTCGCTGGCAGTGAGGGCATTTTCAATGGCCTTACGCAAATGGGGCTGTGATTCAAGGTTGGTCATGAGAACCTGACGTAACAATTCTCCAGAATCTTCTCACGCAGAGATCGAATTGATGATTGAGGGGCAGGCGGCTTCGATCATGTCCAGGACATACTCGAATCCTTCGTCCCCTCCGTAGTAGGGGTCTGGGACGTCTGATGGCCAATCGTCTCCCAGAAAATCGCTTAACAGTTTTAATTCTGCGGTTGGCTCGGGGGTCATTCTTTGAATGTCCGCGAGGTTTTCCCGATCCATCGCAATCACCAAGTCGAATGAGTGAAGGTCTTCGATCGTGATTTTCCTTGACCGACTCAGAAGTTGAACCCCGCGATTAAGTGCCGCACTTCGCATGCGATGGTCAGCAGGTTTTCCGGTGTGAAAGCCAATTGTGCCGGCAGAGTCGATTTCTATACGGTTTTGCGGTTCGAGGGCGTCGATTGAGTGCTGTAGCATGCCTTCGCCAGCCGGGGAGCGGCAGATATTGCCAAGGCACACGAACAATATCGAAAAAGAGTTAGCGTGGGGCACCGAATTCATCCTCCGTTCAATCATCTGATCATCTGCCAGTTTCCCGGTGTTTAATGATAATCTCAAACAGAGGAAGTCGTCCATCGGGAAGACTTCGTTGTTTTCAACGGAGCCTAGGCCCCAGAAAAAACTGGAATTTCAAAGGTGTAGTCGGTCGGAGGGCTTGCAGGTAATTTTGCGGGGAGCGTAGAGCCTGCAAATGACCTCTACTCCAGCACTTGCATCTCAACCGCAGCGTCTTCCCATAGGATTTTTTGTATTTGCCCAGTTCCGAGGATTGCCCCGATACCAAATAAAATAATTAAGGCAAGAAGCACGGCATACTCGGTAGTAGCTGCACCTTCCTCCTCTCTGAAGGGGCGGTAAAACAAACGCTTGATTTTTTTTAACATATTTCGATCGGGGATTAGGGGTCTTTCCTTGCTTCCCCAAGGGTACGTCCAGCGTCACTGTTGGCACGGAAAAAAATAGGAAGCGGCCCAAAATTCGATTTGTGGGAAATTTGAAAAAACGAAATCTAACGATTGTTCGGATCGTAATGGTTTGGCTGGATATCAAATTTTATCGATCGGAGCGACCGAGTTTTGAATGTCGATTCGATTTGAGTTTTTGCCTTATCTCGTCTTTCAAATGGTTCATGACCGAACTTTTGTCGGTCGTTGCCAAGATTTCTTTGACCACACTTTTGGCGGACCCCGCACCCCAGCTCCCTCCGTGTTCAAAGTAGTGTTTTGCTGATTTACCAATGATGTAGGAGCCAAATCCGACAGCTGCTCCTTGAGGGATCAAGGTCAAAGCGGTACCGAGTGTGCCGGTCACCAGCTTGAAAAAACTTGCTCCGTAGTTCGCGAGTTCTCCGAGAGCGTAAATTCCTCCTGCAGCGCTGATGGTTTTTGCCAGTCCACGGGCTTGGCTCATGGTGAACGTCAGTCCGTAGACCTTAGAGAGAGTGGCAATCATCACGGCATCGACAGCAAGGCCGCCCAGAAGATCGACCACGGGGATGGGGTTGGCCGCCACGACGACTGCTTTGGTCGCAGCCATTGTCCAAATGACTTGATCAGCTTGTCGATTTCGCAATTCAACCCGGAGACTGGAAATTCGATCGCTTTTATCCGCCGCGTACATTGCAGCATTCAATGCGATTAGCCCAAGTCCTTCGTTTTCAAGTGTCTGGAGGATTAACAGCTTCAGTTCGCTGATCTCGGGCTCTGGTTTTTTCCAAACGGATTGCGTGCTGCCATCGGGTTGCTCGATCGCATACTCTATTTCACGCGGATCAGCCGCCGTTAGAACGAGGTGGTCGGGTGGGATCAGGCCGTCGATTCGGACTTTTAACGTTTCAATAAGCGTGGCTTTGACGGCTGGTGTGTAAAGATCCGTTTTATTGAACACTAAGAGGATCGGTTTTTGAATAGCAGCGAGTTCGACCAACGCTGCGTATTCAGTGTCGTTCAGGTCGGAATCGGTAACGAACAAGATAAGATCGGCTTGTCTTGCTGTTACTTCGGCCAATTGGGCTCGGTCTGCCCCCCCAACTTCATTAATTCCAGGCGTATCAATGATTACGATTTCAGATTTTTCAAGGCTGGGTAATCGGTAGCCAGCGCCGTTCCAGACTGTTCCCCAGACTTGCTGTGTCCATCCACCTTGTACATCGACCTCGGCAACTTGGCGTCCGATGAGTGCGTTGACTAACGCGGACTTGCCTGTGCTGATTTCACCGAAAATTACAATTTCGATCCGGCCCGAGATTAACTTGTCATGCATCTCATTTAGTTGAGCGATGTCGGCTTGCAGTTGTTCGCGTTCTTTTGGCGGGCAACCTCGAAGGTCAGCGAGCGTTTTTTCAACAGCTGTGACTGCGTCCTGATAGTTCAGGTCCTGGGTGGAGGGATTGTCGTTCAAGGTTACTTAGATCCTGTACGTTGTTGAGTCGAAGCGATCAATCACTGAGTTTTTCTCTTGCAGTTTGAACGAGTTTTCGCAACTCATCGACGGTGGTCACATGTTCCCATTTTCGTCTGGCAAGGCCGGCAAGGCCACCCTCCGGTGCCTTCATTTCATTACTAAAATATTCGATAAAGACTGCACCAATCCACTTCGTTATCAAAGCCTGAGTGGCTCCCTGAAGTGCTCCTCCAGCAATGGTTCCCGCGAATGGAACGGTCTTGATGAGTGAGGCAACGACGGCACTGATCGCAACGGTTGCCCCTTGGGCTCCGAGAACGCCGATCAGATTTTTGCCCATTTCACCAAGCCATTTGGAAGCTGTTTCGAGATCTACTTTTTGCTGGTAAACCTCGGCAAGATCAATGATCATCTTGGTGGAAATTGCAGAGCCGGCAATTAGATCGATTGCTGGAAATGGGCTAAGAGCGGCGACGCCTCCGGCGCCCCACATGTACTTATCAACAACCTTCCAAGCTTTTTGGTCAATTGCTTCCTGTACGCTGTTTCGTGCTTTCTCGACGAGTCCGCGGGATCTGAGGAGCAGATTAGCGACTAATAGGTCTTTGCCATCCTCTTTAACGATTTGAAGCATGCGAGATGCAAGCGGTTCAATATTTGGTTCGACCTCGATCGTTTCGTCTATCTCCGTGCCGTTGGCGAGAATTTTTCGACGCGTGCGATGTCCCATTTGAGCTTGGATACAAACAATATCTTTTTGATTTACGAAATCTCCTGTTTGCTGAGAGATCTGATTCACGAGTTTTTCTTGATCAGTCGGGGAGTACCAATCTGACTTGTTGAGGCAGATAATCACCCGTTTTTCCATTTGCCCTAATTTGGTGAGAAGCTCGTGTTCACTTTGTCTGACAGGGCCATCCACTACCACGATGACAAGATCTGCATCCTTGGCTGATTCCGCCGCAATATTGACGTGCTCTGCTCCATCAACTTCGCCAAGCCCTGGGGTGTCCACTAACGTGACCTCGTCAATGCCTGGCCAGGGAATCTCATTACGGGTAACGGTCGTGCCCCCGCGTGCATCGGTAGCAAAAACGTCACGCCCAGCAAGAAGGTTCATGACGGATGATTTTCCACTCGAGATTGTGCCGAACGACACGATCTCCAAAGTCTGTGCCTCCCGCTTTTGTTCAATTTCTTTGACGAGTGGTGCGAGTTGAGTTTTCAGTTGAGCTTCCGTATCAACCTCCTGAGAAAGTCGCTCGATTTGCTCAAGATTTTCATCGATCTCTGACTCTTGCTGTCCTTTTGTAAGTTGACTTGGGTTTTTATTTCTTCGCAGTTTCCGTTTCTTTTTTGCAGCCGATGCCCCCCAGAGCTTCCAGAATGTCCACCCTGCACTGCCGATGAGTAGGCATGCTCCGAGGAGGACAACGGTGAGGTACAGCCACCCGAGCCCAAGCTTAGCGGCTCTTTCGTAATTGAGGAGAACCCAACCCGGGAGATAGACAAGCGCTAGGCCGAGGAACGCCGCGACGACGATGAGCAGGGCTCCTGAAATGGATTGGCTAAGTTTCATAGAGAGTGGACTGCGTTGCGGCGAATGGGGCGACTAACACCTATTAGAATCGGCGATTACATGTTTATTCAACGAATTGAAGATAATATTGACGATTTTAACTGCTTGAAGTGCAAAATGATCGGGGTCGACGTAAATATACCTGCCAAAGCGTTGCAGATTGTGGCGGGATTGCTAAAGAATTTGTTGAGTGAAAATAGGAGCTTAATGAATTGGAACCGCCGTTTTCCCGTTTCACTCGCTAGTTCGATTTGTTTTAATTAAAGCAAAGTGTAAACGTCCGGTCGCAGAATTCCAAAATGAAAAGACTCTTTAACATACTCGCTGCCATTGTCATCTTTGTTTTACTGTTGGTGGCAGTTGTATTTTTGTATTCGTTAGCATTCGCTCCCAGTGACGATGGTCGCGTTACCGATGCTCAGCAGGCGGCTGAGGTGACTGTGTCTGAAATCGGTATCCCTTTTATTTCAGCTTGGGTTAGTCGAGACGTACCGTCCTTGAAAAATCTCCTGCGGGGTGAGTTTGAAGGGGCGATTCCAGAAAACGTTCCCTGGGAACGCGGGGAGATACCTCCTTTTAAGACGAAGCAACGTATCTCGACTGAAGAGGAGCACCGAGAGCAGACTGGTGATTTTGATATCTTTTTTGGCAGGTTGCTTGACCAGTTAGCGGGGATCGATGTTGTCAGCACAGAGTTCAGCATCATTCGGTCGATGAGTTTTTCAGAGAATCGGAAAAGTTTTTGGTCGATACGATTGTTGTTGGCAGCGACCGGGTTTAACGAAGATGGCGGCATTAGTCAGTACCGTTCAGAAAATGAGCTAGTCAGTTCTATTCCTCCCAAATCCTCGGAGGTGCCACCATCGATTAGGTTGTGGCAGATCGAAACTGAGTTGGAGAGAGTGAGTCAATCGCCAGTTAAAGAACAATTGCAAAACCTACTCGCAGAGAAGGGAGTCGAGATCGACGATCGTAGTTTTTATTCCATGGATTTGGAGGATGTCGATCAAGATCAAGATTTAGACATAGCCGTGACCACCAAAGATGGCCGTCGATTTCTATTTTTGTTTAAAGATGGAGCGTACGAAAACGCGACGACCGCGATGGGCTTGGTAGATCAAGAGGTGCGAGATTCGCTGGTGACTCGGCCGATCACTGCATTTTTCGATTACAACGCAGATGGTTTTATGGATTTGTTGTCCAACCGGCAAGTTTTTGAAAACCAAGGTGGAAAGAAGTTCGTTGACGTAACTGAACAGTCGGGGGTTGTTGAGATTTTGGGAGATCCCTCGATTAACACATTGGGTGAGTTGCGTCGCCGGTTTCGAATTGACCAATGAGCGCTAAGGCCAGATCAGTAATTGCTTCCGATATGCCCTGCTCTGGAAAAGAATGAAAGCGTGGCAATCTAAAAAAAGCTCGGCCCTTCGGATAGAGGGCCAAGCTTGATTTCTGTCGACCGTTAAGCATGCGGTCTCCATTTTTCTGCGGAAAATCTTCAGTACCCGTGTTAGCCAATCAGACCCGGAATTAAATTACCATCACGTACAATCGAGATGGGCCGGCCAATGGATGTGTCGTACTCTTTGCGGTGGTTGATGCCTAGCGTTCTAAAGAATGAAGCGGCGGCATCCTCGGGATTAATTCCTTCGTGTTTCGGCCCAGCAGCGGTAGCGTCACTTTCGCCGATTACTTGACCACCGTTGATCGGACCGCCTCCCATTAGCATGAACATGCAGCGAGGATAGTGGTCGCGTCCGCCATCGGCAGAGCGTGCGTTAATTTTTGGCGTTCTTCCAAACTCACCTGAGACAAACACGGTTGTGGATTCGAGAAGTCCTTTGGCAGCTAAGCCGTTGAACAGCCCAGCAAGGCCAGCGTCGAGCTTTGGTAGGAGATTGTTTTGGAGTTTCGAAAAGTTGTCGGAGTGTGTGTCCCAGCCGCCAAGAGAAACGGTTACGAATTTGACGCCGGACTCAACGAGCCTGGAGGCGAGCATGCAGCTTTGGCTGAAATCGTCTTCTCCGAATAATTTGGTGTAATTTGGAGCTTCTTTGCTTAGGTCAAATGCATCACGCGCCCGGTTGGAGGTGATCATTGAAAATGCTTTTTGGCTAAATTTATCAAGGCCACTGAGCAGATCATCGCGGTCTTTGATTGTGTCGAAAGTGCGATCCAGATCTTTGAGAAGGCTAGATCGTCGTCGCATTTCATCCATAGTGACGCCGTTTCCAAGCGTGATTCCACGAACGCTAAATGGCAAGCCAAATCTGGGGGTTGCATTAGTTTGAAGCGAGGCATATTTCACGCCAAGATGCCCCGGTCCCTGTTTGGATTTGGGAATTGCAACGTAAGCGGGTAAATCGTCATCCCCTTGAATTTCTTTTGCAACGACGCTGCCGTAACCCGGGTAGTCGAGTGAGGGGTTAGGCCGGTTGCCAGTGAAAACAAACTGTTGTCCAAGTGGGTGTGCCCCGAGGGAGTGTGAGACTCCGCGGAGAATTGCAAATTTGTCAGCACACTTTGCCAGTTTTGGAAGGTGTTCACAGATTTCAACACCTGACGCGTTGGTCTTAATTGGGTTGAACTTTCCACGGAACTCTGACGGTGCGTTTGGTTTAAGGTCAAACGTATCCATGTGCGATGGGCCACCGGGGAGCTCAATGAAAATTGCTGCTTTTGAGGTTGCCTTTGAATTGACCTGCCCCGCATCGGCCATTTTCAAAAAATTGCTCATGGTCAGTCCTGTGGCAGAACCGAGAACGCCGACCTTGATTGCGTCGCGGCGTGTAACGCCGTCACATTGTCGATGAAAACCCATTTTTTAACCTGCTTTTTTTCGGTTGAATCTAATAGAAGTTGTATTAGTGATTTACGATAAACTCTTTCGTGTTCACTAGTGCCCAGAGCACTCCAGTAACGCCTTTCACGAGATCTTCTTCTTCCTCGATGTGCTGTTCACAACGTGCCAATTCCTCTTCGGTTGGGAAACGGCTGAGTGTCCTCAAGTATGCTTCTTCTACAACTTGTTGAACATTTAATTCGCCTGTTGACTCTTGGGCGGTCGCCAGTTTCGCTACCCAGCCACGTTTAGTCTTTTCTAGACTCTTGATTTGTTTGGTCAGATTCTGAAGCTGTTTCTTGTTGTCCGATTTTTTCAGATTTGCTTTCTTTAGCTCCATTTTCTCAATCCGATCGTTCAGTGCATCGATTGACTTTTGAGCATTCACGGCTTGGATTTTGGCTGTGTTTTGCTGCGCCATTCGATTTAACCAGCTGTCCTTTTGGGTGAGCATGAGATGGATATCGCGATCATTTTGCATGTACACCGTTTGGATCAGGCTGGTCTCCTCTGACCGGTCACAGTCGCAGCTGCTGGCTCGCTCGGATCGCCCAAAGACTTTTAGAGCGAATGAGGCGTCCGTTGCGTTTTTGGCGCGTTTCACATTCGCCACCGTTCCCGGGATCGAGATTGCCCGGTTTTGAACAGTATTTCTGAATGTTCGATTGGTTTCGGCGTTCGAGGATGCAAATGTAATCGAATCGAAAATCACTTCAGCTGGTAGTCGCCTAGGGATCGCCCTACTAAAGTTTCGACGATCACCTTCGTTGGTTGAATTGGGGACCCAGCTCAACTGATAGGTTTGGCTGTTGGCAATTTCTCGATGTAGCCACTTGAGGTCAAAGTCGTGAGCGATGAACTCCTGGGTAAGGTGATCGAGTAGTGCGGCATTGCTTGGCGGATTGGCTAGGTTGAGGTCGTCAACGGGATCAACAATGCCGACACCGAAATAGCGAGCCCAAACCCGATTGACCAGAGCCTTGGCGAAAAATGGGTTGTCACGCTGTTTCATCCATTCCATGACTGGTGTGCGGACGTCATCGTGATCGGTGAGATCGATTGTGTCGCTTCCTAGCAGTGTTGCTTCAGTGATCGTTGGCTTTTTGTTTTTCTTCTTTTTCTTTGACTTCTTGTTGGCTTGCAATTGTTTCTGCAGTTCGCGAAGTTCTTCCCGGGTCAGTTTGGGAGAGTCAATGGTGAGGAATCCAAAAGGAGTGGTCTCGCCTTTGCGATAGGCGTCCCGAAGTTGACGTTGGAGATTTGGGTTCTTCTTGCGATCGGGATCGATATTCAGGTTTTCAAGGATAGCGATGTAGTCTTTTTTGTCTTCTGGGGTGGTTCCGCCGGAGTACGGCCGAATGTTGATTCCGCTGAAGAACTTAGAGAAATCTTTGAAGTCTTTCTGGCTCCATCGATCGAACGGATGCTTGTGGCATTGTGCACATTGAATTCTCAGGCCCAAGAAAGCGTGAGCAAAACTGATGGCCATCGTTTCTCTGTCTCTGAATTCTCTCCGCATCCAGTAGTAGGGCATCGTTTCGTTTTCACTAAACGATTCGTTCGCTGCCTCCTCCTTCATGCGGTCACAGAAATCGATATAGCTTTCGCCGCTATTGCGACTAATGCCAAGAACGATCCCTTCAATCATTTCATCGTAAGGCGTGTTGTCTTCAACACGTTGGTGAATCCAGTCATACCATTGCTGGCTTGGAAGATTGTTGTCGAAAGCAATGTTGCGTAACTGGTTGGTATTGTTTTCTGTCATGTCACAGAAAAAAGTAGTCCACCATGATGCGTAAGCTGGTGACTGCAAGAGTTCATCGATTTTGTTTTTCCGTTTTTGTGGATCTGTTGCAGCGACAAATTCTCGGATTTCATCAGACGTTGGCAAGGTTCCCGTGATATCAATGCTGACCCGTCTCAGGAACATCGTGTCGTCGGACAATTGTGATGGCTGCAAGTTCAGTTTTTTCCATTTCTTTTGGGTGAGCATGTCTATCTTGGAGACGCCACGAAAAGCGGGGGAGGTATCCAGTGGTTTGCCGGCGAAGGGATGGATGGCCGGAACGGGAACGACCGCGTTGTCGTAAGAAACAACGACATGAGTATCACCTGAGATTGAGCTGGTTGAGACGGCCCCTGTTTCCGTGATCTTCGCGATGGAATCGTTGTTGGAATGAAATCGGCACAACGGAGTCACGTCTTCGACGGTGCCGTCTTTCCAGTGTGCGGTTGCTTTGAGTTCAAATTTTGTGGAAGGTGAGCTGAAAATTAGTTCACTTGGTTCAATGACTAACCGGTCGAGCTTGTGAATTGAAGCGGGGTTAGTTCCCCCGCCTGCAATCCAGGACTGCAAGAGATTGTATTGCCAGCTGTCTTTATCGTATCGAAGTCCACCTTCGTGTTCGTCTTCATCGGTTGGTTTTGTAAGGATCAAGCTTTCCAATGGATTCTTTAAATTGACCCTGCCGGTTCCATCTTCCAACAACGCTTGATGGTCAGATTCAAAGTCATAGCCAAACAAAGAAAGTTGAAGCCCCCCCTGCCCCTGAAACGATCCATGGCAAGATCGTCCGTTGCAGCCTAAGCGTCCAAGAAGGGGGGCAACGTGTTTTTGAAAGTCGGGTAATTCGTCGTGTCCCGAGTCCTTGAATCGGACGTCTACACTTTCGATTGGTTTTGAAAGGGTGTCGGTCGGAGTGGAAGCCACAAAAGAATGGTCGGGGTTGGACGCAGCGCCATTGGCTCGCTCGAGGGTGCTAATCGCAACTGCGGAGCAACAGAAAAGAATTGTGGCTGGAAGAATAATCTTAAGCAAATATCTTTTGCGTTTGGTGAGCACAGTGTATCTCCCATGTGCGGTACGCTAGATTTGTAAAATCGAAATCTAGCCTTTATTTTTCTCAGTTTTCTTAGCCTGGTTTTTCTTGGTCGCTTCTTGCGTTGTCGCTGGTGGCTTGCCAGCATTTTTCGACTTGTTTTTGCCAGCGACTCTCGCCTTTTGCGCCGCCTTTATTCTTTCCGCGTTCTTGGTGAAAGCGTCTATTTGCTTTTTAATTTCAGCATCACGCGTTGAACGGAGTTGTTCAATTTGCGTACCGATTTTGGCGGTCCGGGAACGCAACGCTTGTTGCTCTTCGTTCAAGTGCTTGATCTTCAGGTCCTGAAGTTGGCCAATCAATTTACTAAGACCGGCTGTCGTCTTAGCCCGCTGTTCCTTTGAGGTTCGAACTGCCAGTCGCGCGGAGAGAAGTTTGATCTTTGAACGCAAGACCCATTGGGCAAGTAATTTCTCGTAGCGTTCTTTTGATTTTACCATTTGGAGTTGTTTAATTTCGCGGTCGAGTGTCCGCAACGCTTTTTCAAATTCTGCCGGGCGATTTTTTTGCAGTGATTTGAGTAATGGGAGCAGTTCCTGGTGGTGTTGTTCGCAAAATGCCAGTAACTCAGCACGTCTCTTTTCTGACAAAACAACGGCAGGCTTCTTTTTGTCGGGCGTCTTCGTCTCGCCGGATGCTGCGGGCTTCGTCTTTTTAGAGGACTGCTGAGCTGTTTTTTTTGCAGCGACAGGCGGCTTGACTTTGCTCGCCTTAGCTTTGTCTTGTTTGTTGGGTGGAGTTTTGGGAGTGCTCTGCGCGAAGCCCGAATTGGTTAGAAGCAGTGGTAACAGGCAAAACAAGGCGATGGTGGGTAAAACGTTTTTAATGTGCTTCACCTTCGATGCTTTCTGAAGAATCGGCATCCGAAAGGGCTACGAACATCCAGTCGTCCAATCCATCCGTCGCCACCTCTGTTTGTGGAACCTCTTCGTTGATGAATTCATCAAGTTCTTCATCGCTCATTGTGATAAGCGTTTCAACCCAAGCAGCAGCAAGTCCATCTGATTCTGTTGCAACGACTGGATTGTCCGGTGGAAAGACCAACGACCAACTGTTGACGGCGAGCAGTACAGCTGCGACGGACGCAACAAAAGTTGCGATCCAGCGCTGCCTTGGGTCCGACTTTTTGCCTGCAAGGTTGACTTGGGCGGCAATCGGCTGAGAGTCTTCCTGCAGAGAGCTGTAGAGGATTTGCGAGTCTCTCACAGCGTCGACCACTGCCTCACGAGCAGTTTCGCATTCCAGCAAACGAGTTTCAAATTCTTCTCGTTCAGCCTCGTCAAGTTCATTCGCGATATAGCAAAACGCGAGCCAGTCCAGGTCTTGGGAATCCTGGTTGGACACAGCCGGTTTCGGTTGGTTGTTATAAGATTGATTCATTTCAATAAGCCATCAATGATCGTAAATTTGATCGTCTGAATATTTATGTCTGGTCGTCTGTTGGTTTTAGAATTGGTTTAAGTTTTTTCAGGCCTGCTTGCATCCTCGCGAGAACCGTACCTAGCGGAACGTTCAATTCATCTGCAATTTCTCGAAACTTTAATCCCTCGTAAATCCTTTTCTTAACAACCTCTCTCTGTGGGAGTGGAAGTTGATCAAGGGCTGCTCTCACTTGTTTTATATCTTCTTGTTGGATCGCGTGGTGAACCGATTGGCTGAGTCGATGGTCGACTCCTCGGTCCGCCCCTAGTTGGCCCTGGAATTTCCAAGCGACTTTCTCTGCATGTTTTTTGCTGGTTGTCTCTTTGCGACGGATTAACATCGCTTCGTTAAAGGCGACTCGAAACAACCAGGACTTCATTGAATCCTGTTGATGAACCAAATGGCCTTTCTCAATCAATCGCGTAAAAGTGGTCTGCAAAGCATCGGCCGCCGCCGCCTCGTCACGAAGCACTCCCACCAGAAAACGTTCAAGTGCCAAGCAATGCTCTGAGTAGATCGCCTGAACTCTTTCAGTGCCTAAAAGGGGAGGTTCAGGTTTTGAGGAATCTAGATTCAAAAGTTCACCAAAACCGGAGCCACTCTGCTCAGCTATTAGATGTAGGAAATTGGAAGATTATTGAGTTTTCGTGTGCTAAACGCAAAGAAAAACCATTTTTAATCAACTCTCCAAGCGAAGTCTATGATTTGGACATTGTGACACGCCGCGAGATGCGGCAAAAGAGCTATTGTGTCGACCGATATTATGATTTTTAGGTGAACTTGCTGGTTTTGACGTGTTTCTCAAAGCGTTCAACTGGGGGTTGGAAATCGAAATCTAGTCTGGCCGGATTTGATTGGAGTGAAAAATCTGAAGATTCCGACGGATTGAAACGTGATCTTGTTGGAAAACCGTCAGAATTGTGCTGTATTTTCTAGCTCGCCTACGTACTGCAGATGCTTCACGTTATAATCGAAGAACCGTTTCACGCTTATTAAACCCAGTTTTCAGACGTCATTGAAAGTCCATTTTGTTAGTCGGTCCTGTATTTACCCGTGAAGCTGTAGTGGCTCCCCGTCGTCCTCGACACCATGTAATGCGAACGGTCTATGCGGTCGCTTTGCTTCTCTTGATTTGTACTGCCTGGATGATTTTGAAGGGAACTCAGATCATCCAAAATGTTGGAGACATGGCGCGATTTGGCGCCATCTTATTTCAGATCCTTGCACCGCTGCAGCTCGCTTTGGTGATGTTTCTGTCAGCAATACAAGCGGCGAGTAACATTGCAATCGAGAAGGATCGGCAAACCCTGATCTTGTTATTGATGAGTCGGTTGACCAACAGTGAACTCGTGCTGGGGAAGCTGTTTGCAAGTCTCTTGAGCATTGGGGTCATGCTAATAACGAGTCTGCCAATCTTTATGTTGATCGTGCTTTTTGGTGGAACCTCATTCGAGCAAGTCGGGTGGACCTTTGCTGTTACGCTCATGACCTCGGTTGCGGCGGGGTCTTTGGGAGCGATCGTTGCTCTATGGCGCGAAAAGACATTTCAAACACTTGCCCTCGTCGCGATGTGCATCGTTTTCTGGTTGGGGCTTTGTGAGGGGATTGGCCTAGCAGGGCCGGTGGTTGCTGGGTTCACCGGGGCAGAGATTGCCGGTGCGATGAGTCCCGTCCGAACCATAATGGCAGCAAGTCATCCGACGGTTTCGTCAACGTGGATTTTTTCAGTATTACCCTTCTTGGTGCTCTCCTCTTTTATCTCCGTATTGCTTTGTGGTGTGGCAATTTGGAAGGTCCGGCATTGGAATCCTAGCCGAGACGTTCGAAGTGGCCAGCCTACAACCGAAGAGTCGGAAGCCTCGGTCAATCATGGATTGAATGTGGTTGATGGGCAACAAGGATTAGGCGATTCCGGAGCGGGAAAATCCTTGACGGGTCAAGAAGTTGTTGAGCAATCGGAAGGTTTGCGAACGGGGCATGTAGACGACCGCGCCCGAATGGCAAATCAAAACAGTCGGCGAGTATGGGATAATCCTGTCCTCTGGCGGGAGATGAAGACGTGGGCGTACGGTCGGAAAATATTATTCATCCGAGGCGCTTATTGGTTGCTTGCTGCTTTTGTGTTTTTTGCCGTTTTCTCGTTGGTAGATTCAGGGGTTGCAACTCGGGTCACCTCGGATGCGGGAGTGACGATTCCCCCGGCGGCCCGTCCACTGGCTCCGTTTATATTGGTGAGTATCGTTATGGTGAATGCGTTGGCGGTGACTTCAATCACCACCGAACGTGACGGGCGTGCCCTTGATTTGTTAATGGTGACCGATATCTCTCCGCGGGAATTTTTGTTCGGTAAGATTGGAGGCGTGTTATACGTTGTTTCCGATATGATCATATTGCCAATTTTGATTAGCGCTTATCTTTGGTTTAACGGGGCTTTGTCAGGTGAAAATCTGATTTATCTATCAATTGGTCTGTGCGTTTTGTTCTTCTTCGTGACCATGCTGGGCGTTCATTGCGGGATGTCCTACGGCGGCAGTCGCCAAGCGATTGGCGTGAGTTTGGGGACCGTCTTCTTTCTCTTTCTTGGTGTTGTGACCGTTATGGTGATGATGGTGTCTTTCACCGGAAATGTTGAAGCGCAACTGAGTCCGTTCCTGGCTTGTATAGTTGGAGGTGCGATTGGTTTGTATGTGGCTTTAGGGTGGCATACGCCCTCCCCGGCCCTGGTGCTCGCTTGCGGTGTCCTCCCGATCGCGATGTTTTATTCAATCACCAGCCTATTGCTGGGTAACTTCTTATCCGTTTTGTTGGTTGTCAGTTTTACCTATGGATTTGCCACAACCGCGATGATGATCCCGCGCTTGAGTGAATTCCTCGTTTCTACGGGACGTTCGAAAACGGCGGAGAATGGATAGCATTATTCAATTGTTACCATGGCTGATGACCATGGTGGTGTTGATGGCTTGCTCTGGTTTTTTTTCGGCCAGTGAAGCAGCGTTATTTTATATTCAGGCACGTGATCGCCGGCATCTAAGAAATGGCACAGTCGCTGAGCAGGCTGCTGCGGCTCTGCTTTTAAAACCAGATCGACTACTGTCGGCGGTTTTGTTTTGGAATTTGGTAATCAACATTGCCTATTTTTCGATTGCATCAATCTGTGCAATCAAAATCGAGGAAAGCCCTGACGGCGGGCAGGCGCCAGCTATTTCGTTTGCGGCCATTTCGTTGCTCTCGATTATTTTCTTCAGCGAAATGTTGCCCAAGAGTATTGCGGTTCTGAAGCCGAGAGAATTGGCAACACTCGTAAGTGTGCCGTTAACGTTCGCCGTACGTCTAGTGGATCCTTTGATGCCGCTGTTACGTTCGGTCAATCTGATTTCTCGCCGTCTCGTTTGGCCTAGTTTTAAGACGGAACCGTTCATGGAAGTGAGCGATCTTGAGCGGGCGATTGAACATTCGGGAAAAGATGCGGCGGTCATCAAGCAAGAGCAGGCGGTGCTGAAAAATATCGTTCAACTGTCAACGATTCGTGTGGAGGAATGGATGCGTCCTCGCACACAATTTGTTTCATTCTCGCCTCCAGTTAAGCTGTCTGATTTGCGAGGTGAAATTCCTGCGAGTGGGTATCTATTAATTACAGAACCAGACAGTCGTGAAATAGAAAAGGCGATTCGGCTAGATAATCAGTATCACTTGGATCAGGACAATCTTGAGCGTTTTTCTGAACCCGTCTTGTACCTTCCGTGGTGTGCGACTGTCGCCGACGCATTGGAAAAGATGTCTCACCGAGATCGCGAGGTCACCGTGGTCGTGAATGAATTCGGGGACACGATTGGTGTGCTGACGATCGAGGATATCCTTGAAACGGTTTTCGTGTATTCACCAAGTCGGAGTGAACGATTGTTGGACATGCCGCCACTTGAGAAAATCGCTGACGGTACGTGGAGAGTTGCGGGGATCATGAGTTTGAGGCAGTTGGCGAGAAGGCTGGAGGTTGCGATTCCCGAGACGGTCAGTGTGACAGTCGGCGGAGTTATTCAAGAGTCAATGCAGCGGTTGGCGGAAACTGGAGACCAGTGTGAATGGGGGCCTTTTGCATTTTTGGTGGTTGAGGCGAAGGAACGGGGTGTCCTTCAGGTTGAGGTGCGTGTCCTCGGTGAAGAGGGGGGCGGGCGATGATTTTGTTAATGACGGTTCTATTGTTTCTGCTTGGAATTTTTCTGAGTGCATTTTTTAGTGGATGTGAAACGGGTTTTTATCGAGCCAGTCGTGTTCGATTCGTCATTGCGGGGCTCGACGGTGACCTGATATCTCAGTATCTGATTAAGTTGTTTAACAACCCGACATTGTTTGTGGCGACGACACTGATTGGTAACAATGTCGCCAATTATTTAACCAGCCTAGCGATTGTTTTACTTGCCCAGCAAACGACTGGCTCTAATGCCGCTGAAATGTTAGCACCGATTCTGTTGTCGCCGTTATTGTTTGTGTACGGCGAATTGTTGCCTAAAAATCTGTTTTATCGTGCCCCAAATTTTCTACTCCGATTTTCAGCGCCCTTGGTTTTGTTTTTTACCGTGTTGTTTTCACCGATCGCGGCTTTGCTGTGGGGGATGGGGAGATTGCTTGAAGGGGTGCTGGGGCAATCGCCCGATAAAGTCAGATTAACCTTGGCGAGGAAAGAGTTACAACAAGTGTTTGAAGACGGCCTGGAGGCGGGGATATTGCATCCAACCCAGCGGCATCTGGGGCAAAGTTTTTTTCTAGTGGCATCCAAGACAATTAGTGAAATTTGCACACCCGTCAGTCGGATTCAGGCGATCTCCATTAAGACGAGTCGGGACCGTGCGTTAAAGTTTGCTCGGCAACGGCGAATGGCTGACATTCCGGTTTTCAAGTCGCAAAAGAGTGAGCCCATTGGTTATTTGCGAACGGTCGAATTAATGGTGTCCGATAAAAGCGCCCGGATTGAAGATATGGTGCATCCATTTTCGGATGTAAATGCAACCGATCTATTTGGCGAGATCATTTTGCAAATGGAGTCGACTCGGCAGACATTGGCCCGGGTGGTCAGTGACGAGGGGAAAATTGTGGGCCTGCTATTTGAAGATCAGCTAACCGACCCTTTATTAAAAGGGCCGTTAGGATCGTTGAAGCGGTAGTGCGTGGGGGCGGTTTTTGCGCAAAAAAGAACGAGCTTGCGCTCGTTCTTTCATGTTGTAAATCGAAATTTTCCTAAGCTCAACCGGAACAGTTGCGAAGAGCTTGAATATCTCGCTTAAGACTTAGCGTAACCGATCGACTTGATGACTTGAATCATCTCTTCGTGAGTAATGTAGCGTCGACTGTTGCTTAATTTGTATTGATCGATTGCGATGCCCAATTCAGCTGCTTCGGGAGAAAGTCCCTGATGACCATCTGAAAATTGACGTCGCTCAAAACCGCCTGCATTGTCTTGTTTTCTCGCTGCTCGGCGATCCACAAAATTTGTATTTTCAGCTTCGTTTTCAACTGTGGTTTTTTCAAAAGACATAGCGTACTCCGCGGGCAATTGGGTTGAGGTTCAGTGAGGTGGTGTGTGGGAACTAGTGAAACATAAGTCGCAAACTTGTGTTTTTGGAGTTCCTGTAAGAATTCCTCGCCAAGAATCAGCGGGGTGGGCTCAATCGGGTATTAAGTTATCAATTAAACCGATTGTGGGGGCAAAGTACGGTTCTTTTGGGGGAAGAAATTGAGCCACGAGGTCCCCTTTTAGCCGAAGAAAACGCTATTTCCTTTGGGCCACTCGCTCATCGACTGCAGAGATTTCGATCTTACTGCGAATTTCCAAAAACTGAGCTCGGTAATTTGGGAACGCTTTCGCACCAGAAGCAAGGGTGTTTCTTGCATCGCTGTAAGACTGCATTCTTTTCTGCGCTGCCGCCAGCAGGTAAACCATGGTGGGCGTGAAATTTTCACTCGCCTGTCGCTCGAGAAGAAAGTTTTCAGCGGCAGAAGGTTGGTTCATTTCGATCAAGCCTTCCGCTTTGGCAATGACCAAATTTTCTGGAAAGTTCTCCACTGGGTAATCCAGCAAAATATTGTCAATCGTGTTGTTGGCCAATCGCCACTTTTTATCGAGTTGGTAAGCTTCTGCAATTTTTAGCCGAATTCCCGCAGGTGGCGGGGAGCATGCGGCAGCGCGTTGGAATAAGTGCAATGCGTCTGTGTAGGCTTGTTCTGCGATTGCGATTCGCCCCAAGAGTAAGAGTGCAGATCCGCAACGGTGTTCCTGGTCCAGTGCCAACTGGGCCTGATTTGTAGCTTTATGAATCTCACCGGTGTCGAGATAGAGGTTGCCCAGTTCGACGAATAAACGTGGGTCATCGTCAGAGAGCTTGACCGCCCGCTCCATCGCTTCAATCGCCTCGAGTGGCTTGCCACTCTTTTTTAGAGTGTGGGCCAACCGCTCCCAAAGCCATGGGTCATATTCATTTTTACTAATGGCCTCACGTTGATTGAGCTCGGCTTTGCGAAGCTCGCCTGTTTGGCAATTTAGATTTCCATTTCGGGTTAGCTGCCTTGCCTCCAGGGTTTTGCTTCCAAGCGAAAGTTGTGAAGAGTTATCCCTTAAACCAGTAAGAGTCGAGCAGCCAATCTGAAAGGAAAGGATTCCAAGACCTAAGACAAGCACAAAGATTCGGCATTGTTTTAATGTTCGTTGATCGGGAATCATGGGCTGCAATTGAATCTCTTTTTACTACTTTGGTTTCCGCAATTGATCTGGTCTGCCGGAGAGAGTGCGGACTCTACAAAAATTGCCGATTGTTTACCATATCGGAACATTCGGGCGGTTGTGATTATTCGATTCGACGCGTAAAGTCAAACATGTGAAGGATTAACCGGAGTCTGCTATCACTCCGTAGCTAGCGGGAAGGCGAAGAATGGCTCAGTAAATGAGTTTTGCTGGGAAGTGGAGCGGTTTTTCAGTGTGAATTTTGTTTGTGATTGGTTTTGGGAGCTAGTGTTCGATGACGGCGAAGTATGACAAGTTGGGGCTCGAGTTTTTGTATCCTGAAAACTGGAAGCTCATCGATGACGTTTCTGGATCACCGCAAGTAATTACTTTGGAGACGCCAGACGGTAGTACGACCTGGTCTGTCCATCTTTATCCTCTGGAAACCGATATAGATTCGGTGCTCAAAGAGGCAATCGATTCGTTGCAACAAACGTATGAGGATATTGAATTCTCACCTTGCGAGAGTTCTGCTGACGACGCTTCTGAAGGTGGTGTTGAGGCGTTGTTTTATTGCCTTGACTTCTTAATTCGTGCCGAATTGAAAGTTGTAAAGACAAGTGAAAAGTGTTTGATGTTTTGGACTCAGGCGGAGGATCGCGACTACGACAAACAGAACTTAGTTTTCAAGGCGATCACGATTAGTTTGTTGCAGTCTCTCAAAGCTAATTAGGCTTGGCCTTCTCCGGTTGCGTTCACGATTGGTTCGCCTGATTTGATCTGAAATTGTGTAAGAATTACATGTGGAGTGAATTTTTTTTAGGGCGAGCTGTGGTGGGGGCTGGGATTTGCTCGGGAAGATTGGCAGTTTGGCGATTGCGTTAGATTGGCATGGCGATTGCGACGCTGGACTTTTAATAAAGGTTTCTGTTTGCAATTAAACTCTGGGGACTCATCGGTTGGTTGCAATCGAACCGGAGCCCCGTTCGGAATAAGCGAACTGAATCTAAATTAGTGGCGTAGTGGAGCCAGTCTCAATTACGTGACGCTTTGAATCTAAGGCAATCCCATCCAAAACGATGAATTTCGGGGCTGACTCAGTACGTAGCACCCGCCAATTTTTCTAAGCGGTCTTGCCTTCCATTTGAAATAAAATGCGAAGGCTTTTTTTGTTT